>QFCE01002280.1_pt1 | contig 213471 bp, 157 predicted proteins | sample 5346091 | NCBI WGS metagenome assembly QFCE01 (sample SAMN09062252, study PRJNA434731) | Human gut metagenome, whole genome shotgun sequencing project. | isolation source: stool timepoint A chromium assembly | host: Homo sapiens | collected 2015
ATCCCCTTCGGGTCCACCACAACAAAAAAAGTCCAAACCTTATGGGTTTGGGCTTTTTCGTTTCAACTTTATCGCAGAGCAAAAACAAATGCGATATAATAAATAAATTTCGGCAGCATCAATTCGGCGTATGTAGGACGTTACAGAACTGCTCCTTGGCACTTCCCTAAAAATGAACTTCTGTCAGTTGACAAAAGTTCGTTAAACCCAGTACTCCACCGAGTTCAAACATTTAACGCGAGCTATTCCGGAAAATGCTCCTTTCTCTGTTGTTCCTCTTGATTTGATTCATAAAGGGCGATATGTTGTGTCAATTCGCTGATTTGTTGATTCAATTTGGAAATTTTCAAGGTCGTCGTAAAAAGTTTCACGATCATTGAAAAAATAATAATGAGATAAACTAGATTCGCCGGGGACTTGATTTTCAGCATTTTTGCAAACCATGTCGCAATACCAGGAAAAAGACTTAAAAGCACGAGCGCACTACTGAATAGGATCCAATAAATAGCATAATCTATCTGCATCCGGCCTTTGCGAATATAATGCGCAAAATAAATCAGCGTTAAAAGCGCACCTGCAAACAGCAAAAGTCTGATTTCTCCACTCACTCACGCCCCCTCCCTTTCATCAAACCGAGGCCCTTTTCGAAACCACTGCAAAATCAAAATAGAGATTCCCATGCGCAGCATATATCCCATGCTGCGCGTCAAATTAAGATAGCTTGCACCCGCTATTCTTTCATCCATCGTTACTTGAATCTCGCCTACTTTAGCACCACGACGGATAAAGTAACTTACCGTATCCGGTTCCGGAGCACAATTAATCTGCGTGGCTAGCTCTTCAATCATGCGGCGGTTGTACATTCTCATCCCGCTGGTGGGATCTGTGATTTTTTTGCCCGTCGTAAGATAAATAGCGCTGGTGAGCAGAAAACTCCCCAACATACGAAGCGTAGTCGGCTTCTTTTCCATCACGAAGCGGCTTCCAATGACAATATCATATCCTTCATTCAAGAGATTGAGCATCGGACGGATATACTCGGGGCGATGCTGACCGTCTGCGTCAAATTGAATTGCCGCATTATATCCATGACACAACGCATACTTCATACCTGCCTGCACCGCGCCAGCAAGCCCCAAATTCGTTGGCAAGTTTACTAATTGATAGCCATTCTCACGGCAGATTTGCGCCGTATGGTCTTTGCTCCCATCATTAATGATGACATAGTCAAGCTGTTCGTAATTCTGTTTCAGGTTTTCCACCACGCGTACAATGCTTTCTTCCTCATTATACGCAGGGATGACAACCAAAACCCTCATTTTCCATATCCCACTCCACATCAAAATTTAATATCAATATGAAATTTTGTCGTAACAAAACGAAATGCTCTCAGCGCCAACTCAAAAGCATTCATCCTGTATGCCAACAACGCACACCACAGTGCAATTCCCTTTACTCCGTGATATGCCAAAGAACGCAGCCTTAAAAAGGGATTACCCTGGAACCAGCCAAATCCAGCCGAAAAATATTCTCGCGTCCATCGCAGGTGACCTTTCAAGTCAATCTGCGGATTATCAGCCGCGCGCAGGGCCATCGACATACCGATGTGCAAGAATGCCATCAGGCCCATGGTATCCCGAAACACACCATTTTGTTGATCATAACATGTTTTCAGTTCTTTTGCAAATGGGAGGATATCCTGCCGAGATGTGTTGGATATAATCGAATCTTTTCTGACACGGTAATGAATCAACACATCATCTACGAATGCAATACGGCGGCACTGCGTATACCGCGTGAATTGAACAGCGACTTCTTCTCCTACTTTGAACGGCGGAAAGCGTGCTTCGCCAAATACTTCCGTGCGCCACAATTTATTCCAGGGTGATGTATTCACAAATGCCAGAATATCCGTATTCGGTGGCATATCTACTGTTTTCGGGAATCCCCGCATCTCCTGACACAACACATGGCCGGACTGTAACTCTACCCTTTCATATGCGCAAATCGCTACGTCGGCGTTATTTTCCACCAATGCAGCATGCATCTTTTCTAAAAATTGCGGTTCCACCGAATCGTCTCCATCCTGAAAAATGAAGTAACGTCCGTCAATTAAGCCGCTATCCAGAGCAGCATTTCTGGTCTTCGCAGGCATCCCTAAATTTTTTTCAAGATAAAGTGCCTTGATTCGGTCGGGACAGCGTTTGCACCATTCCCGGATGATTCGCCTTGTTCCGTCTGTAGAACAGTCATCTACAATCAGTACATCAAAATCCTGAAATGTCTGCGCCATGAATTCCTGCAGGCACTGGTCCAGATACGCCTGTAAATTGTACGCTGTAATCACAATGGTAATTTCAGGCATGATGTCTCCCCCTTAAAAAAAGCCTCAGCAGGAACGCATATGCAGCAAGTATCACAAGATGTATAAGGATAAATGATAGCGCCGCGCCAACGATGTCCAGCGTTCCCACCAACGCCGCCGTAAAAATAAACGCAGCTGCAGATGCTCCAAGATAAATCCCAAGCACCCATTTCTGTCTGCGCAAAATCACAAAAATATAATAAAACAGCTGGCAGCAGGCGAAAACTCCGCCCCCCAACACCACCAGCACCAGAGCCAGCCGAAAGGCGCTTAAATCCTTACTATACAGCAGCCCCAGCACCTCCGGCCCGAGGATGAACGCCGCCACACAACATATCAGTGTAAAGCCGAGCACCAACGCTATTTGCTTTATCAAAAGAAAAATTGCTTCTTTGTCCTGTTTCTCAGCAAACAGCGACGCGTAACGGTTTAAAAGAGGTTTGAATACAAATTGGCTGCATAAATTGATGACCTGTGCAGGCATAAAAAGCATGTTGTAATATCCCTGTGCCGTGTCATCCATAAGAAATTCAATTCCGTATTTAGATGCGTTTATCAGGATATTCATCAAAAACATGCTGAGAAACAGCGGAAGACATTCCATCATTAACGCCGCAGCTCCATGCCGCAGCGGTGCGGCAGTTTTGGAAATGAATTTCGGCGCAACGCGCAGAGCATAATATAATGTAACCACAAGGTTAACCGCTGTTTGTACAATGATGGACAACAAGATATTACCGGTCGTCAGCAACACCACAGCGAATGCGAACAATGACCAGAAAGTCCTGTAAAACAATGCCGAACCAGAGAGATCTAATCTGTTCTTTTGAAAAAACAGGCTCTGGTATAACTCACCCACTGCATTAAGCAACATCAACACTGTCAAAATGCAAAGATATACGCTCTTTTCGCCTGTAAAATCCAAAAGGAAGATCGAAAGCAGGCCCCCGACTAACATCAGCGCACAGGAAAATATTCTCCCCTTGGCGTAGTCAGAGAAACAATACTTTTCCTGATAATCTGTCATCTGATAGGTGTTGACGCCAAACAGACCAACAATATACAATATTTGGGCCGTCGTAAACGCGATGCCAAAATATCCTGCCTGATCGACTGTCCCGACCCGGCTTACAAGCGCCAGCATGATAAAACTGTTTGCACCGTACATGGTGCTGCCTAATGTGTTCCAAATCGTACCTTTGAGCAGGCTTTGCCTTTCTTTCATAATCTTTCTACCGCAATATTTTGTGATAATAATATAACATCTGCCAAATAATCGCTTTTTGTTTCTGGCTGAGGTTCGCAGCAACTGCAAAACTACCACTTGCTTGTTTCTTTTCGTCGAAAAATAGTCTTTTGAGATGTACCCAATCCTTAGTTTTCCATTCTTTTTGAAAGCGCTCTCTTCTTAGACTTCCAACATATCGACGCATCAGCAGGTGTTCACTCGCTGGACACTGAAACATCGTATGGCCAATTTCAGCTTCACAATATGGGCGCGGAAAAAGAGCCAACACATCCTTCATAGCGCAAATAACCTTTTCCGCCTTTTCGCTGTGAATTAAAAGCATGGAACACTCGTCTCGATATTTCTCTTTCCGGACATCAAATTTTTTCAACTCTCCAAGATACCAAAAATTCCCCCATGTCATGTCCGCACAGACCGGCGCAATGTTATCCCTGCAACGGCAACAGTTGTCATCAACGCACAAAAAGCTGTTCCATGCTCGCACATAAATGCTGCTCTTTGCCGACTCTGTTACGATACTCTGATCCTCCAAAACACATCTCATCTCGCGCTCACCGCTATTGTCCAGCACCTCTCCATAAACTGCTTGTATTCCAGATAACGCACAGCCCGCCAAGTCTTTCAAATACTCCTGATAAAACCACTGCGGCGGCATTCCGATACAAGGGAACTGAACTGTTAGCAAGCCTCCACAATCTCCATTCAAATATCCATACAGCCCTTTCACTTGGCATGGTGCGCCAACAAATAAAACCCGAATGGCTTTTTGCAGATACGACTTGATCTCCCGAAAAATAGGGCCTGTTTCGCTCTGCACAAATTTTGACCATGCCTGGCTTTTTATCTCTTCTTCTGTTTTTGCACAAAAAAATCGCGGGACAAAATTTGCATCGTAGCGCGGCGCTGCAACTACTCCGCCGCTGCGGATCCACTCTTGCGCAAGGGCCATAAAAATCCCACCAGAATTTCCAACACTGTGTGTTTCCTTTTGTTTTGCCCAAGCGGCGTATGTCAACGGCATTTTTCTTCGTGGTAAAGAAACTTTAACGATGTCTCGTTCTTTACAAAAGCGTGTACAGGCACCACATCCTATACACCGCTCTGAACGAAACGCCTTTGTGAAACCGTTTTCGTCCTTTTCAAAAATCAAAGCTCTGTTCTGACATACATCCAAACATGCTCCGCATCCAATACATTGTGAAGAAACCAACGACCTCATCCATTCTGTTCCCCCTCGCATTCCAGTGCTTTTCGCAAGTTTTTCAATGATTCTGCGCGCTCCCGTTGCAATATGGCATCTATAGGTGAATAATTAATCATTTCAAGCGGTGGGATCTCGTCAAATTGGATTGCTCGCTTTTGCAACTCACATATTTGGAGCAGATTCTCAATTCGAGTTCCAAGCTGCGACATCATGACAGCAAATTGCTTGTGAAACAAAACGGAAAAAACTGTGCCGTGAAAAGAATCCGTCAGTATATATTCCGCATGTCGAATCAAACTCAGCCATTCTTGTGGTCCATCCTTCAGCCGCCACTCCGCCTTTACAAATTTCCCGATTGGAAACGGGACAAATACAAGCCGGCAATGAAGCAATCTCGCAATTTCTTCCGCTTTCTCTACAAAAACTTTGGAGGGCACAAGCTGATATGCAAGGACATACTTCTCATCGATTAACCGTGGCGCAGCAATTTTTTCCCAGCGTTCTTCCGTAACGAGCAGCGTCGGGTCTAACACCACCTGTGCTCGCCGCCCCGTAATGCGCTCGACCAGCGCAGCTGCCGTACTTTCTCGAACCAAAATTGTATCCATTTCCAAAAGATACTTTCGATATTTTTTCTCTTCCTGCACTGCAATCCTGTCCCCACCGAAGCTGGCAGCATACGACTTGCGCTTTCGGCAGTCTGACACAAATTCTAAAAAATAATTGGGATCCCAGCCCGTTATCTCTCCATTCCAAACATTATCGCTTCCTGTAAAATAGCAATCATAACAATCGCTCAGTTCCGAAATACTGTTTTTGTCAACCCTTCTCGTTCGATTTAATCTTTCACGAAAATTCCGAAAGGCCGCACGCCTCGGAAGCCGCGTAAGCAAGCCGAACACACTGAATATACATGCTTTTATTCCACGCCCATGCAAAGCGTCTGATGAAAAGGGATATTCATCCGCCGCACAAACATAATCGATTACGACAGGATTTGTCCCCAACTCTTTCAAGATATTTTGCAATGCATAGCATTGAAGCAATGCACCGTAATTGTCGTGTCTATGATAAGTTATCACTGCAACTGTCTGCGCAATACTCATGCGGCCGCTCCTTTCGGAGCGGTTATCGTCAAACCGCTAAGGCAAATTGTTCGCTCGAAAAGGACACTTTCACAAAGTGCCCCCCCCCCGCGGACATTTTTGAAAGCAAAGACGATGTCGTCAATTTTTTCAACTGCACAAGCAATTTTCATATTAAAGTCCTTTGTCTTATTCTTCAGTTTATTTTCTATTTGCGTATGTGCAGCCGTCATATCAACCACATATTTTGCCGTCATTTCCGGAGACAAATTATCCAACGGCAATCCACAATCTTCAATTTCAAGATACTTTAAAAGTTGCCGAACTTTTTCATCATAAATCAGCGCAATAAATGGAACTTGCTGTCGCGCAGCAAAAATAATGGAATGCATCCTAACACCTAATAAGAAAAAAGAGTTTTCAATAATTTCAGCCATCTGCATACAATTCCATTCAACTGGGACAATGCGATAATCAATATCTGAAAGTTTCTCAGAAAGTATCTGTCCAAGTTTAATGTCGTGCACAACTGTTGGGACAAAAACCACCGGAAGCCCCTGCTCGTGTGCTGTCAGTCGGATTGTCTGTGCAAGTTTTTCAATTTGTTCTGAAAAATCCATCTGATTGCGGTTCCAGAAATTTGAAGATTCAAACCACTGTGACGCAGTTACGCAAAAATAACTGTTTGGTGTCAAACCCATCTTACACAATGTTGTGCCGCCGCACTGATTCTTGCTCGTCACCGCAAAGGCTGCGTCCGCAGTGAGCACCCCATTTTTCACTCCAAGTTGAAGACATAAATCATATCCCCGTCTATCCCTTACAAACAAGCCATCCGCACGTTTTAGAAAAAAGCGGCTTAATCGCCTGCCCGTAGACGTATTGAGAGGTCCGACTCCCATCGAAAAATAACACACTTTTTTGCCAAACAATTTCGCCCACATCTGCCAGAAAAAAAGAAACGGAAGATTATAGGGCGTTAAATCATGAACCAGACTTCCACCACCAAACATTAACAAATCAGCTTTTGCAATTTCTCTCAACAATCTGAAAGAATCCTTTATCATACTGCCCAATATGGATAATGAAAATCCCTCATTCAGCCTGCAAGGCACAGTTCGAATATGCAAAAATGCTCCTACATTCTCATATGCCCCATTCGTTGCGCAAATTTCCCAATTGGGGAACAACTGACATATACTTTGCAGTATTGCATCATCGCCCCGATTTCCACAACCATAAGCCCCCATGACAAACATCTTTTTGGCCATTTTGTCTCTCCTTTTCAAGGGGATATATCATATAATAAATTATTTTCCAATTTTCTTAATACGGAACCAGATATATGTGAATCCACCTTTCATAACACGCTTAAACTCAAACCAGTCAAGATTGGCAAGGAAAGTTTTGAAAATATAAGTGAATGAGAAGTAATATCGGCTCATCAGATTATCTCGAATCTTTTCAATTTGCTTGTGGTCGGCATACGGATAGTCGACAAGACAATCGAGATAACCGTCCGGATTCAGCCACTTGGAATAATCTTCCGTGCGCAAATAACCATTTTCCTTCGCCCACGCATAAAATGCCGTGCCCGGGAACGGTACAGCCTGTTGAAAAAATACCATGTCCGGATACAGCTTCTTTGCGAATCGGAACGTGTCTTCAATTGTTTCCAGATTGTCACCTTTCAACCCGATCATAAAGCAGCCGAAGACCTTGATACCCAGCTTTTTTGTATTCTTTGCAAACTCCTCGGACTGCTCCAGCTTAATGCCCTTGCGTGTTTCGTCCAACACATTCTGATTACCGGATTCATACCCGACAACCAACAGCCGACATCCTGCTTCTTTCATCTTCGCCATGGTTTCATAATCCAACGTATCCGCACGTGTATTGCACGACCACACCAGCTTCAAACCGCGCCGCTTAATTTCGTCGCACACCTCAGCCACGCGTTTTTTGTCCACGGTAAAAGTATCGTCCTCAATGAAGATCTCACGAATATACGGCATGTGCTTGTGAATGTATTCCAATTCATCCACGAAATTTTTCACGCTGCGCCGGCGGAAACGCCGTCCGCTCATGCTCTCCGGATACGAACAGAAATTGCAGTGGAAAGGGCATCCACGTGCACTGAAAATTTGCACCATAGGCTTTTGTGCAAACGCATAGCAGTAGTCATTTACATTAAGGAATTTTTCATAAACTTTTGAAACCATGGGCAGCTCGTCCAAATCTTCGGTCCACGGACGGTCCGGCTGATGGATAATTGATCCGTCAGCTGCGCGATAGGTGATTCCAAGCACCTTAGACAGATCGTTTGCGTTTTTCATGATTTCATCCAGTGTAAAGTCATATTCCTGACGAGCCACCACATCGATGGCCATACACTCCTTTAGAACCTGCTCAGAAAGCACAGTGGCGTGCGTGCCGCCAACGATGATTTTTACACCGGGGTTTTCTTGTTTTATCGCCGTAAGCACTTCATAATCATGCGCACAAGTGGATGTGGTAATTTCCCCCATGACATAGTCGGGAGCAGAATTCTTAACCAGTTGAACAGTTTGTTCCGTAGTCATTTTCTTTGCAATGCAGTCTACCAGTTCAACATCATAGCCGCGGTTCATACACACCCCGGCGGCATAACAAATCCAGTAAGGATAGTACTGCGTACCGCTTTTTGTCTTTTCCGGCCATCGGCTCGCCCGGCTAATTTCAAATTTATACGGAAGATTTAAAAACAAAATTTTCACGATTTCATTTCCTTTCAATTATCTAGATGCAATTGTATTAAATGCGGTAATAAGTGCACAAGCATTGACTGCACCAATCCCCAACAATAACCACCTATCCAAATTTCTCTTAAGTTCAATTCCTTTCCATCCGGAAATTCCTATTATAAGTGCTGGAAGGGGTTGGAGCAAATAACGACCCTGAACACCGTCAATAGATAGCACCGTCGCTTCATTCCAGCTTAAAGCCGCCACTATACACCCTCCACCAATCGCTAAAAATACAGCGATACAAACAATCCGCGCAAAAAATGTTAATTCCATCTGTGTTCCGGAAGTTCGTATAGCACCCAACAGAAGCAATAAAAGAGCCATGTATACTATCACCGTGGGAAGCGTTACATCAAACCACCCCAAATATCCGCCTAACATCGACTGCAAATACCAGCTCAACCGTTCGACCAGTGTATTCAGTACCAACCAAATAAATTCCAGGGGACGCTTCAGAATTATTCCGGCGTTTAACATCTCTTTAGCAGGTTCTTTTTGCACTCGATATAGCAGCAACGGCATCATATTCACCGCAAACATTATCAGCGCTCCGCCATAAAAAACCAGCAATTTCCATATCTTAGAAAATTTTCCTCCCCACGCTTGCCAGGGAATAATCAAACATAATCCAAGGAGCAAAATATAAATCCCCTTGCCAGCCGTCAAAATTAAAGCAGAAAGCAAGAGTCCTCCCCAATCCCAAATGCTCATCTGAGTTTTTCGGTCATATAGTCGAAAGACTAATCCTGTAAAGAATACTGCACCTCCCAGCAATATGGAATCATAAGAATAAGAAGCTCCAAGATGCAAAGACATCGGCAACAAAGATACCAACGCAAGCGCACACTGATACGACGGCATCATTTTAATTCCAAAATAACATAATACAATATAGGCTATTGATGAAAAAAACCTTCCCATATACAATGTCAGAGTTCCGTTTAAGTGTAACAATCGTGCCAATGTAACTCCGAAACTCTGGGGAAAATACGTGACAGCAGAAGCGTTGATTAGCCGAGTTCGCATTTTGCCATTAAATTTTGCGTCAAACGAGTTTTCTTCGGTGATAGAGTCTATGAGTTCTAGATAGTCCTCTCCCCCTGGCCGGATTGGATGTTCAAGCAGACCCGTCTCCGTTTCCCTCGAAGGGATATAACTAAATTTGCCTGTACCAATCGGTTCGCTTTCCATTTCTCCCCACAGGAAATTACTGTAATAATACGCCATCGACGCATGCGCATCCTCATCTGGAGCAGTTAATGGCGGAAGTACCAACTGATATAAAGTAATAAACAATACTGCTATAGCAAGAAACGCTTGGTGTATTTTGATGTGAAAAAACATTAATAGTGTCTCCACAATCATTACTGCCAACCAAAGGCAAATCATGAATATAATAAACAAACGCGAAATTTCATATACCTGGCGCGGAATTCCTAAAATGGACAGGCCCAGCCTATTTCCAGTTGCAACATAATTATAATAAATCTTACTTTCCTTTAAATCCATCTCGTTTGCCGCATCTGCATCACCCATTAAAGATATGGTCGTTGCCTCACCAAGTTCTTTTATATAAATTCTCAATACGCAATCACCGGGCTCCGCGCTCACAATAGCCTCATCAAAAGATATCGCACATTTTTCCATATCTCTAACTTCTGAAAGATCTAATATCTCTTTTCCGATATCGCCTTCAGAATTGGAAAGCTCGATTTCAAGCGTACCTTCAGCAACCTTACCGTAAGTTCCAATCTGAAATGCTATACCATAAATATCACCTACAAATTGGATTTTCTGCTCTACGAGGTCGCCTTCTTCCAACATACCTGTCACAGCTTCGGTTCCCGTAATTTCCTCTTTCAGACTTGGTTGTGTCGTACTATAAAATTTAATATTATAAAACCAAGCAAGGGCGCCGAAACATATGGTTGTAAATACCATAATAAGTATTTTTATATTATTATTTTTCTGCCTGAGCAGCATTCCCATCAGGTTCTCTCCCTCAAAAAAATACTCTTTTTTCACATGTGTGTTATTATAACATATAAAACATCTTTTTAAAAGAAAAACGGTCAATAATAATTGACCGTTTTTTTAGTATCTATCCGATATTTGTTCCCGGATAATAGTGTGCCAGAACCCAACGCCAACTTTGTCCCTTGGCAATATATCCTGCCGCGCCATACTGGCTTAAGCCGACGCCATGTCCGTTTCCGTTTGAAGAAAACGTCCAAGAACCGTCGCCATTGTACTTCCAGCTCACAAGGTTCGCGCCGTACAGTCCCCAGCAGTTCTCATAAAATTTTCCACCGTTGATTGTCACACCGCACACCACCGCACTGGTGATATTGCCGTATTTATCTGTGGAAATACTGGTGATCCACTTGCTCATGTCATTCGCATATTTGTTATATGTCTCCTGGCCCACCATCTTGATAATATTGTTCCGCATTGTGTCCACATGGATGGTAGTGGTTTTCGGATAGAACGCAGGTGCCCACTCTTTATCGTATGCGCTCTCTACCGGAACAAGATAAGCATAGTCCCCCCATCCCATATTGGACGCAGAGTTCGTATAGTTTCCAGCACAGCTGCCATAAGCCGCATTTGCCACAGAACCATTATATTGCACTGTTAGACGCATCACCTGGTTTGCCGCTCCGGCTACAGCGGTCGACGGCGAAGCAAGGCCAACAGATGGTACATAATTGACGCCATAACGCTGCCATTGAAATTCCAACCAACTGTGCGCCGCAACGGCCTGCGCCATATAAAGCCTACGCGCATCCAGTCCTGTCAGGCCTAGCCCGCTGCCCACCTCATTCTGCACAATTTGCACTACAATATCGCGCAAGCGCCCCGTCACATTTTTTTTGGTGTTCTGATCGTACACCGTCACATTTCGGCTTAAGTTCCCATAGTTTACATAGCTCAGGTTTAAATCAACATCTCCGTTAATCCCCTGAACTGTTCCATGATGACTATTTTGCCAAATTGAGGCACCCTTCCACGGATTGGCTGTTGCACTTGTGTGTGCAACCCAGAAGTCATATCCTTCATCAATCAATTGCTGTGTATTAATATAGTTCTGCGCAAAATTATAATATGTATAAAAACCTGAAAGATATCCTTGAGCCTGCAGCGCATCCATACCCGTTCGCAAAATATCGGTTCTTTGCTCATTTCCGGTTGTGTTTTCCAGTAAAAGCTTATCTTCATAGTCAATATAAATTGGATATGTGAAGCGGTCTTTCCACTTGTTGAGCGTGGGAAGCACAAAATTCACTTCTTCCAACATTTGGGCATTATTAAACGCATAGCTATACAGATATGCTCCAACCTGTATCCCTGCACTTAACGCGTTTTGGATGTTGGTCTCAAAATAATTGTCTATCATATACTGATTGCCGACTTTGTCCCAACCCAATACGCGAATAATTGCGAACTGAACTCCGCTTGCTTTTACTTTTCCCCAGTCTATATTTCCCTGGGCATATGACACATCAATTCCCAAAATTCCATTTGGCGATTCGAAATTGCCAGTATACACTCCATCATTATCGAATTGATATCGAATCCCGCCAATCGTCACCCATCCCCGGGCGCATTTCCCATCCGATTTAGCATAATATTCTTTTCCGGCAACTTCAAACCATTTCCCTTTGACCAGACGGCCATTGTCGCCAAACCAATAACGTTCTCCACCGGTCACAACCCAAGCTTTTTGCTGTTGACCGTCATCATTGAAATAGAACGTATCGCTTCCTGAACTATACCATCCGCGTGCGATTTTTCCGTCCGGCTTTGCAAGATAAATATAGCCATCCCGCGTGAACCACGCATTCTTCAGCAGCGCGCCGGTCGATGCATCCAGCCAATATCTCTCGCCCCCTGTTATAAGCCAGCCCTTTACCTTCTGCCCCTGTGCATTGTAATAATAGGTATTTCCTCCGGACGTTACCCACTGGTTGGCACTGACTTTACCATTGCTTTGGACATAATACGTCTTACCGTTCCATGTAACTTCTTTCGCCGCACGGCACAAACGGCCGTCCGCTTCGAAATAATACATCTCATTTCCAATCGTTACCATGCCGAACTGCTGTCGCCCATCATCATTGAAATAGAATGTATCATTTCCCGTGCCGGACCATCCGCGCGTGATCTTTCCGTCCGGCTTTGCAAGATAAATATAGCCATCCCGCGTGAACCACGCATTCTTCAGCAGCGCGCCGGTCGATGCATCCAGCCAATATCTCTCGCCCCCTGTTATAAGCCAGCCCTTTACTTTTTGGCCATTTTGATAATAATAAGTTCCTGTTTCATCCCATCCATCTGGAATCTTTTCATCTTTGTCATCTTCTTCGTTTAGAATATTATCCGCGCTGCTGCTCGAGTCACTGCTTGCGTTGCTGCTCGAGTCGCTGCCCGCGCTGCTGTTCGAGTCGCTGCTCGCGCTGCTGCTCGGGTCGCTGCTCGCGCTGCTCGAGTCGCTGCTTGCGCTGCCGCTCGAGTCGCTGCTTGCGCTGCTGCTCGAGTCGCTGCTCGCGCTGCTGCTCGAGTCGCTGCTTGCGCTGCTGCTCGAGTCACTGCTTGCGCTGCCACTTGAGTCACTGCTTGCGCTGCTGCTTGAGTCACTGCTTGCGCTGCTGCTCGAGTCGCTGCTTGCGCTGCCGCTCGAGTCGCTGCTTGCGCTGCTGCTCGAGTCGCTGCTTGCGCTGCCGCTCGAGTCGCTGCTTGCGCTGCTGCTCGAGTCGCTGCCGATACTATTATCCATCGAATCCAATACAGAATTTGCAGGATTTTCTCCCGACGGTGCCTCTACCGCATACGCAGGGATTATCAGCAAGCAAACACATAACCCCGCCGCTAAAAAAAACTTAGCAACTCGTTTCATTTACGCAGCCTCCCTTCGACTTTTCAAAAAAATTGTAGGCATGTTCAATCTGCTCGACAAATGCCTTCCCACAATAACGCTGCAGCACATCTTTTTTGGCATTTGCACAAATTTGAGTTCTATTTACTCTTTCCAAATAAATACTTTCCAGTGTTTCAAACCACTGCCCTGGTCTACATAAAAAACCATTCTCTCCATTTTTTATATTATTCCGATATGAATAAATCGGTGTGGCTACTGTGATTGTATCCACAAGGGCCGCTTCAAAATATTTCAGTTCTGATTTGCAGTTCGTAAAAGAATTGTTTACCAGCGGCACAATATTCACATCTACCTGAGCAATCAGTCTCTGTAATTCTATAAAATCCACCAATGGCGTAAAGCGAATCCGTCCCGCTTGGAGCAATGATTGCATTTCCTGAGGAAACTCCATAAAACCAACCACCTCCAGAATAATATCCGGATATTTATTGAGCAGTACCAGCAAATCTTTGTATATCTCTAAAAAGTCGTTGATGTGTGTAGGTGATCCGCTAAAATATCCAATGGCGAACGGGCGGGCATTTACAAGTTGTTGCTTTTGCTTGCTCAAAATCTCTGAAACCGCCAATTGTTCCCTATTTACTGAATTGGGTATTATTTGATACGGCTTATTGAATTTTTCCTGCAACTTTTTCCCCAGGTAATCGTTTGTTGAAAAATAACCGTCTGCAAGTGCTGCCGCCTGTTGAATACGCGCAATATTTGCAAACCAAAAATCACAGGCATATTCGTGTTCCAAGTCGATAGCAAGCGTATTGGCAAACGTATTCAACGCGTCTAAATCAAAAACTCTATCATCCACGTCAAAAACAACCGGTATCATCCGCTGCTTTGCCTTTTCCACCAGCCAGTTCAGTGTCGTTGTCCATTTGACACGAGTCATTACAATCATATCAGTCTGAGGAAGTAATTCTATAACGGTATGGTACTCCTGCTCAAAAAAACATACCGCTCCCCATTGTTCACTCTCGCACAATGCCTGCATTATATTATAACACCGGTAGCGAAATGTAGAGGTATCTGCCTCCCGATATAAAAGCACCGCCGCCTTTTTACCTTCACGCACAATCTGATAAAACTGTTTCAACCTCTGCGCCTGGGGCAGTTCCCAAGGCGTACTTTCATATGAGTCTAACTGCGGCAGCCTGATCATAACCATTCTCCCATTTTCGATAATGTTTCTTCCAAAACATCTGCCCAATTTCTCGGTATCGACATTTCTTCATAGTTTTTCTTTCGCAGTTCCAAATCGCATGCCAGTGCAACGCCCTGCCGCATAGTTTCCATAAACGAATTGGGCTCTAAATCCCCCATCAGCACATTTTTGCACTCGGAGAAGTACTGCTTATTCATACATTTATTGGTTACGACTACACCGCCGCTCACCGCCACGTCAAAAGGCGGATAACTGGGGTGAGGAGTGTACATCAGCGACAAAGCCAAATCCACCTCTGAAACAAAATCACGATATTCCTGCCAAGACATCAGTCCTGAATGCACTGGCCGCGTTCCATCGCTGAAAACGATATCCGGAATATCCTGGCCTGCACAGCAGATCTCCCACTCAGACGTATCAATAATTCCCTGCCGAATCGCCATATCCAGCAAAAAAACGCCATACGCAAATAAATTCCGCGGATTATTAGGCCTTGCATAGAAAAACAGGCGATACTTCTTTTTTAAAGAGATTCCTACTGGTTTGTAAAGCTCCTTGCTAAACGCAGGCTCAAAATAAACGCCATGTTCAACGATATTAGGTTCCGATTTTTTGAAATACTCCCACAAATAATGGCTATTAACAATAAAATCTATGTTCGGGTCGTGCATCACCTGACTGCAAAGCAAATGCTCAACGCCATGTGGATAGAAGAACGTCTCTACTTCCTGAATGATATAATAAAAACGCTTGCGCAGCGAGGTCTTTTCGATGGCCTTTGCACTCCACCAACTGGTCGCAAAAAAGATATCTTCAGAAGAAACGGACAATTTTGTTGCTTTTCGCCCATCTTCATCCCTGTCATAATCTGAATAGTATTCCACATTGTCAGGCGGAGTTAAATTGTTTAAGGCAAGAATATTCAGATAATCCTGCGGGTCTGCTGGTGCATTTCGTGTGATAAGGCGCAGACCTATTCCCCTTTTTTTTGCAAATTCTGTAGCTACAATCAGCGCAGTAGCCACACCACCCAATAGGCTGTTTTTTTCAATACTGTCCGTTACTAAGTTTAAGCGTGGCATTTTGTCAGATGACACAACAGTTGGGATAGGCTGCATTATGCGACACATTCTCTGCACATATTGCGCTGCCGGAATACCCTCTGTTTTTGCAGGCAATGGAATATTCACACTCTCTGTTGCCGGTGCTGGAACTGGGGCTTGAACAGGAGTCTGCAGACGACCCGTCAACTTTTTTATGCCGCTGACAAACCGTCTTCCGGGCCATGTCAGCCGCCAAAATGTAGAATTTACGATTTGGTCATGCACACTTTGAAGCTGCTGCTCATGTTCCCGAGCTGCCGCAAGCGCTATTGCTATCGCATCCCTTTCCCGCTGCGCCGCAGATGCTTCATTCTTTGCTTTTGCAGCCTTGTTTTGTTCTTCAAGAAGATAAGAATAGCTACTGTCAGCAAATTCCCGCACAACTTGACGCTGGCAATCTTTCCATTTTACAAATTCTGCGCGGCACGCCTCTAGTTCTTGTTCTTTATCATCTATTTGTTGTGTCAGCCCTGCAATATAGTCATCCTTATTGTCTATTACTTTCTTTAGTTCCATACGGTGCAGGCGAGCTGTGTGTTCATAGTCTTCAATGAGCCTGAGATACGTCTTTTCTTCCTTTTGGAACGCGATTGCCTGAGGAGACAAAAAAGAAAGATCTATGTTTAAATCGTGCAAAAATCCCTCCTGGGCAAAACGCTTGGCCCAATACTCCTGCTGTTGTACATTAAAATGGGACGGTTCTTTAAAATCGTCCGGGGTAGAGGAAAAAACAATTCGATTTGCGTGCGAACAAAGCATATGGATAAACGGCTGTGCGTCCTCTTCGTACAGATGTTCTGCCACTTCAATGGAAGAAATGCAATCAAATCGTTCCGGGAAATCTTTTGGGAAGTCTCTAACCGCGTCACATACACGACAATAAGGACGGATGTCCTCCCTTACTTGGCTAATGGCATATTCCGACACATCAACACCGTATGCATCCACTCCCAAGTCACGCAATGCCTCTACTAAATAGCCGTACGCACATCCCACATCAAGAAATGTCCTTGGCTGATAGATTGAATTTATTTTTTCCGCAATTTTCTGGAACTGTGGACACCAAAAATCTCGATCATTATAATCAGGCCCGCAACCATCCAGATAATACGCTGCACTGTAATATTTTCCCGCATTTTTTTTCTCCGTTATATTCATTCTTTGTACTCCTTTTCAAAGTGTTTTTCGTTCTTTTTGTAATTTTCCCCTAAAATATGCTTCTAACAAGTAGTTTTCATTTTTGTTCTTTTTAAAGGCACCTTACGGATAATGTTTACGCACAGCAGCGAATGCACTGAATTTCAAACAAAACACCTTTATTACAGTAAAATACGGATAGGAACGCCTAGTAGCCAGTCTAAAATTTCTCTGTTTCGTATCTAAGATATAATACGAAAAACAACGGCCAAATCTTACACCTCTTAGAATTATATATCCAAAAAAATTGTCATCCATTCTTTTGTTGCAACGCATTTGGTTTGAGTCTATTGCACCTACTGGATACTATGAAATTCGCATCCCCGAACAAATGGAATGAATCGTACAAAATTTGATAATTCATTAAAAAGCCTTCCTGGGCGTACCAGCATAACAATTATGGTGGACAAACGCACTAAAATCAATCTCTTATTGTATCTGCATGATAGCTTTGCCAGCAAGTTTCTGCATACGTGTTGCGCCTTGAGAATGGCATATCCCAACTCCTTGTAAAACTAAAACAAAGTTGCTGGTTATTTTTTCTGACCGTCATTTCACTTTTGATTGCTCAACGGCTCGACTGCATATGATTCCCCTTAAATCCAAGATTTAAAATTTCTACTTAGCTTTTGTTAGCAGTTTTTTCGTCGTCTCTCTTATTTTTTTATCCGCTTTAATATGTTTTTGATGCACACCACAACCCGCCAGCAAACTGATTCTTCCACCTGTATGCAATAAGCATACAGGTCTTCTGCCGATGCCGCTTCAAAATCGACCGATTCTGGACCAGCCAGTTTTCGTACGCCTGCGCCAAGCGTCCGCAATATGCGGCGTAAGATATGAGTAGCCCGCCATGTTGCGGAATTTGTCAGACCGATCGCCTTTATCCTCCAGGCCTCCCGATCCAGCCCTTCGTTGTTTTTTTTCGGCTGCCAAAACAATCCGTATACATCCTGTGCAGACAGCGGCAGTGTATATGCCGCCATTTTTTGAAACAGCCGGCCACGATAAGCCGCAATCTCGGCATCTCGTTTTGCAAATGCCGCTTCATCCGCTGGTACACGGAAAATACTGGTTGCCTTCTCTATGCCCCAAACAGGACTCTGGCAAATCATGCGCATCCACAAATCCCAGTCTTCTAAAGCATCCAACCCCGGGTCAAGCCCCCCGCAGCTCTGGTAAAGCTCCTTCCGAAAGACAACAGCTTGGATTGGAACAGGGTTGTCCGCCAAAAAATCTATAGGGCGGAGCGAGTCTTTTCCCACGTTTCTCTTCGATACAAATTCCATCCGCTGTGCAGAACGGCACCGCCCTTCCACAGCCATCGCGCACCAAAAGCCAGATTCCGGATGTTTTTCGATGGCATGCGCCATTACTTCCAGATGGTCGGCAAAAAAATAATCGTCATCATCCAGAAAGCATACATACTCTGTCTTTGCCCGTGCAACGCCCTCATTTCCAGCACGGCACCGGCCCCACCGAGCTTTTGCGGCCAAATAGGTTATATCCAGCCATGCTCGCGCCTCATCTACGACACTTTCCGCCTGCGGAACTTCGCCATCCTCGACCACAACTACTTTGAAAAAAGGATATGTCTGGTTGCGAAGGCTTTCCAGTGTAAAACGCAAAACTTCCGGCCTTTGGTAGGTGCGGATAACGACTGTAAATTCAACGTTCTTTTTCGGAAGCTGGTTCTGATAAAAAGCTCCCGCACGGGCAAACTCATAATCCAATCCTATAAACAGCGGCACAAAACCACTGCTCAACACGGTGCTCTTATAAAATGCCCTGTATTCGCTCCTCTTTGCATCAATGCGTTTTTCTTCCGCTTCCCATTTTGCTTTTATATCTTTTTTTATATGCGCCTGTGCTGCTTTCAGCAATTTCTTTCCGTCGCTGATCTGCTTTTGAGTCCCGTATTTATACAATAAGACAAGGTTTCCAGACATACTGCCTATGATCTGCGCAGGTTTTTCTTCTCCGGGTTTTTGATAGGCATAATGCCATGTGATTGCCGCCGGTACATATTGCAGCCTGTAGCCCAGCGCACGGATGTGCCAGGAAAGATCGACATCCTCTCCGTACATGAAAACGCTCTCGTCAAAACCGCCCGTTTCTTCAAAAACACTGCGTTTCAGAACAAAACAGGCTCCGCTGATCCATGAGGTTTCCAATGTGACAGGGTCGTAGTACTTGGGATGCTCATAGGGAAACTGCCTCAGTTCGAAAGCAGCGGTTTGGGAGGAAGCCTTCCGAATCGCTGCTTCAAGTTTCAAAAATGCATCCGGGAATATTTCCGTATCTACGTTATAGAAAAAAACGAAATCTCCTTTTCCCGCGCGTGCCGCCGCATTGCTCCCTTTTCCAAAGCCCCCGTTTTCAGGCTGCCGCAAAATCTCAAACAAGCCAAAGCGGTCTGCATACATTTCTTTTTGTCGCTCCAATACCAGTATGGTATCATCTGTGGAACTGTTATCAGCAAAGTACAGATTAATACATTTTAAATCATACTCAGCTTTTGCAAGCGCACGAACACAGGCTGGAATCCACTTTGCCGAATTATATGTCACCATGCAAACATCAAATGTCATATTTCTTCTCCCGGAGATTTCTAACCACGGCTTTTCGCAGTGATATTATATTATAGCATTTCACAGAAAAAATGGAAAGCGTTTACACGTTGAGAAGCCTGTTTTAAAGGTTGTAACCCCAAATCACTTTCGCTGAAAGCGGGCGTCGCATGTGATTTTTCGCTTTCCCTGTATCGGATTTACTGTTTTCTGTGGATTTTTTGTAAAATATTGATATACTATCTTAAGCAGCACTTTAATGCCGAAAGGATGGATGGCGTGAGAGTCAAGTTTACACACAACAAATTTCGAATCGTTGCAGCAGCTTTGACGTGTCTCATTTTTCTTTTCCAACTGCCACAGATGTTTTTTCCCGCCGAGACCAGCAAGACGGGCGAATACAGTTCAACCTATACCGCCGCAGAAGCCGCCTCCTCCTGGGAAGCTGTTTTAAACGCTCAGCCGGATGCTGCCCATGAAGAGCTGCTTTTGATGGAACAAAGCTTTTCCGCTTTGATCCGCCGCCCCCAAACACTGGAAATTCGTCTTCGGCCAGTTTGTCCGCTTGAGAACAACGAGCTCTATGCCCTGCTCTATGACCCACGTGGAAATATCCTCATGCAGTCGGTGCTGCCTACTGATGAGCTTTCCCCCTACACCGGTATACAGCTGGAGGACGTTCCGCACTTGAAACCGGGGACTGAATACCGTTTGGTCCTCAGCAGCCGGGCTCCCTCGGAGGATTTCTCTCCTTTGGCTCTGCTCGACGCGGCTGGAGCGGACTGCATTATACACGCCTCAACGCCGTTTGATGAGATTTCTCTTGATTTTTATGTGCACGGCGTGCAGCTCCACCGAACCTATTTCGCCTACCTGCTGGCCTGCGCTCTGGGAAGCATACTGTTGCTGCTGCTGGAAGTCACGCTGAAAAAACGCGCGCTGCGCATCCTGAGTTATCTTGCCGTTGGCGGTGCCGTTATGCTGAGCAGCCTTGAGGCTGTGCAGCTTTTGCAAGAGGCGCATATTTATACACTGCCTCCGCTTTCTTTTCTCTTGTCCTGCTTTATCTGGGGTCTTATGTGCTGCTTTTTCTTTGCCGTCAGCACCCGTCTTTCATTCGCGGCGGCTGCCAGTTCCACTATTGTGATCGTTTTGGCACTTGCCAACCATTATACCTATCTGCTGCGGCATTCCATTCTTACACCTGCAGACCTTCTTGCCGTGGGTACCGCCATCAATGTTCTGGACAATTACCGGCTGGAGCTTTCTTTCCCCGTTATTATCTCCCTTTTCATCCTCTGGCTGGATATCGTTTCCAGCTTCACTCTGCTGCGCGTGCAGTATTACCGGCGCGGACTGTCCAAAAAGCGCTTACTCGCAGGCGCGCTCTGCCTGTTTGTCAGCTTTCTGGGTGTGCAGCCTCTTCGTTCGCGCGATTTCTTTCTTCGAAATGGTCTCGAGCCCGCTATGTGGGATCCTGAAACAACTCAGGCCTGCAATGGGTTCCTTGTAAATTTCACCGCGATGTACAGCTTTTCCCGCCCGTCCGAGCCGCAGGGCTACAGCACACAGAAAGTAAAACAGATCGCGCAGCAATATCCCAGCGACTTGGCCGGCGATGCCTCGGGACCGAATATTATCTTTATTATGAACGAATCTTGGGCTGATTTTACACGTGCCGGCCAATTGGACACCTCCGAGCCCGTGACTCCTTTCATTGACAGTCTCGCCGAGAGCGGAGAGGCTGTTTATGGGAATACTGTCGTCCCTGTAGTTGGAGCGGGCACCTCCTGCAGCGAATTTGAAGCGCTTACCGGCGCCAGCTACTTTTTTGGACTTTCTTCGAACCCGTACGGGTTCTATACCTATCCAGGTATGGCCTCCAGCGCGGAGAATATGAAGCAACTGGGATATCAGTCCCGCGCACAACACCTGATGCCTGCTGCCAACTGGGACCGTTCCAGCGGATTCCCCCGTCTTGGTTTCGAGGATTTTATCTCACTTGAAGACGTTGAGGATGTAGAAATATTCCGCGGACTTCCCACGGATGCCGCCAGCTATAAAGAACTGGTCCATATGTTTGATGCCGGAAACGGGCCACAGTATCTGTTCTGCATTACAGCACAGAACCATGGTGGTTATGATACAGGACTCGCTGTCAACAGCCAGTTAGAAATCCTTTCTCCTGCCGGTTCCTATCCCTGCGCACAGGAATACCTGCGGCTTTTGCAAAAGACCGACGCCGCATTCGCTGAACTTGTGAATCACTTCCGCGCACAGCCGGAACCGACAATCATCCTTATGTTCGGTGATCACCTTCCGGCCGTTGAAGAAGAATTTTTAAATGCTACACTTCCGGAAAATGATATTTTTGCACTTTATACTACTCCTTTCATTCTCTGGGCCAATTATGACCTCGGCTTGGATAAGAGCGCATCAGAAGTCACAATGAGCAGCAATTATCTTTTCTCCTATTTATTGGAAACAGCGGATCTTCCGATGACGGGCCTGCAAAAAATGCTGCGGACGCTTTATACAGAATATCCGGTCATTTCCGTAGCGGGAGTTCTGGACCGGGATGGGAATTATATCAACGCTGCTGCAGCGGCCGATCTGCCGTTGATCCGGGACTATAGTTATATGCAATACAACTATCTTGTCAAACACGCAAAAACAGCTTCTGAGTTTTATCAATTTCATCAATAAATTTCCGATGAAGAACATTTATAAAAGCGACGCTTTCCGGGATAATCCCTTAGAAAGCGTCGCTTTTTGGCGTGTTGCGTAAGAATGTTTTCTTACGCCAATACGCCTTTAAAATTGTGTATTTGGTTTCCTTTATTCCACTACTGCTCTTTACAGCGCACAGGCTGCATCGTATGCGGTTTTGATGGCATTGGAAATGTCCGCCACCTTATCCGCACAGTCGCCCACCCGCACTACGGGTATGCCTGCGTTTTCCAGCGCCGATGCATCGAATGCAGCAGGACGCGCCCCCACGGCCATTACCACATAGTCGCAAGGGATGAGCACTTCCCCGCCTTCTTTGTCTTCACAGACAAGTGTATCCATTGTGATTGCTTTCACCGTATGGCCCGGATACTGCTCTACGCCCAGCGTCTTGTAGTTTTCCATCAGCGTGGGAAGGATTGTAGTGCTCTCACCCGCGGCAATCTTATCCATCATCTCCACAATGGAGACCTTACAACCGCGTCCGGCCAGATATTCGGCGGTCTCGCATCCCACCATACCGCCTCCAATGACGGCCACGCGTCCATAGACCTGTTGTTCGCCTGCCAACACGGCCCAAGCGTCGGCCACATTCGGGCCGTTCTTGCCCGGGATGGGAGGTGCAAAGCTGGACGCCCCCACAGCTACGATCACAGCGTCCGGCTTCGTGTCCAAAATGTCCTCCGCAGACACTTCAGCCCCAAGGCGCAGTGTGACTCCCGCTTTGCATACAGCATGCGTCAAGTCCAATACGGCGCGGCGCATTTCTTCCTTGCGGGGCGGTACGCTGGCAATGTTTAACTGGCCGCCCAACTCTGGTGCGCGTTCGAACAGCGTGACGCTGTGCCCGCGCAGAGCGGCCACGCGCGCGGCCTCCAAACCAGCTGGTCCGCCGCCTACAACCGCAACATTTCTTTTCTCTGCAGCAGGCGTGATAGAACGGGTTCTCTCGTAACCGTTTTCCGCATTGAGCACGCAGGCCAGGAATGCACGGTTCTGGATGTTATCCGTACATCCCTTGTTGCACGAAATGCAGCGTCGGATATCGCACGCACAGCCTGACTGCGCTTTGTTCGGCCAATCCGGGTCGCACAGGAGCGGGCGGCCCAAACCGATGATATCCGCCTTTTCGCTTTCTACGATCCGCTCTGCCATAGCGGGGTCGATAATGCGCCCTACCGTGCTGACCGGAATAGACACAGCCTCCTTCACCTGCCCGGCAATGTCCGCAAAAAAGCCGTAGGGCTGTACGCCCATAGGCGGGATGGTATCCGCCATATTGCCTGTATGATTGGCCTGCGCCACATGAAGCATATCCACGCCGGCTTCCTCCAGCCAACGGGCAAATTTCGGAGCGTCTGCCGCATCCACGCCGCCTTTGCCGCGTTCCGGCGTCACGACGGCAAATTTGTAGTCAATGACCATCTCCGGCACCGCCCGTTTGAGCGCCCGCACCAACATAATCGCAAAACGGGTACGGTTTTCCAAACTGCCACCAAATTTATCGGTACGATGGTTCATGCGTGTGCTGCACAGACATCCCACCAAACGGTCGCCATGTACCTGGACCACGTCCACGCCCGCCTTCTGCGCGCGCTGCGCGCATGCACATATTTTGTCGATGATGGAAAGCAGCGTCTCCTCGCTCACCTCGTCAGTAAAAAACTGCATATCATGGTGCAGCCGGGCACGTACCTCTTCCATTTTCCCTTGGGCAAAAAGCGCGTTGACCGCATCGCAGTCGTATTCCGGATGAAAAATCTGGACGCCCAGCTTTGCGCCATAGGCATGCACACGGTCTGCAAGCAAACGGAAACTTTCAATCTGGCTGTCATCAAACAGCTTTGGCGTGGGAGAAAAACTGCGAATGGGCGCAACGTCGCCCAGCACGATGTATCCCACACCGCCCTGTGCCAGACGGGTATAGAACGCGCGGCTCTGTTCCCCAATGCTGCCGTCCCGTTCCTCATAGCCCGTGGTGAGCGGCGGAAACATGATACGGTTCTTCAACGTTATTCCGCCCACTGTTATCGGCTGCATGATTTTCATTTCCATTGTTGTTTACCTCCCTGCAAATGTCCCCCACAGGAGATCCTGCGGGGGTATTTTTCATAAATTGTCTTGAATGAACTTCCAAATTGCCTGTTCGCAGGCTGTGCGGGACGGAATGGTGGCGAAATTGTGGCCTCCGCCCGAAACACGTACAAACTCAGCCACCTGGTACAGCCCTGCATAACGTTTACAGCTTTCGTCATCCACCAGTTTATCATCATCTGCCCGGATGACGATGACAGGACCGTTGTAGCCTTTTGCCTCTTCAAATGGATCCGGATGCGCCGCCATGTTGTAGTTGAAGGCCATTTTGTAAACAAGCCCCTCCAGGTCAGCATAATCTTTTCCGCTCTGCGTCACTCTATCGGCCCGCCGGGCACAGCCATACCACATGCCCGCGCCCGGGCACATCAGGATCAGCCCGTGCGGCCGCAGACGCGGCGCGATGCTGGCCGCCACATAACCTCCCATGCTCTGCCCGGAAAGGAATACACGCCGTGAATCCACATAAGGCTGTGCACGCACCCAGGCGTATAGATCAGCCGCATCGCTGTGCAGGCCATCGAACGTCATGTCCGAAAATTCGCCGTCACTCTCTCCGCAGCCATAGAAGTCGAACCGTGCGCAGCCCACTCCGTGGTCTGCCAGCATGCGTGCCATATGCGTGTGCAGATACTTGTACCCGGATGCTGAACCTGCAAAGCCGTGCAGATTCAGCACAAAAGGTACCGGCTCGTTCGTCTCAGGCAGCGTCACAATGCCGCGCAGCGTACAGCCCACCCGGTTCTCCATGGATACCTGCAATGTTTTCATGGACATTGCTCCCCGTCTGTTTCCACGGCCGACGCTTTTTCTGCACGGCGGGCTTTCAGCTGCTCCAGCATTTCGGTCGTTTTTGCCTTTGTCAGCGGATAGACAAAGAACAAAATTGCAACCGCGACACCATAACCCAGCACATAAATGCCTGTGTAGGACTTCCAGATGGCGTTGCTTACTTCAGCCGTCTGCACCGCCCCTTCAGCCACGTTGTAGCCGATGAATCCCAGCACAAAACTGGAAAGACTCCCGGAAACAGCGCTGGCCAACTTGCGAAAAAATGAATAAGTAGAGTATACAATGCCTTCGTTACGCTCACCGGTCTGAAGCTCATGATAGTCGATGGAATCGTTCACCATGGCCCAGATGAGCACCTGCATACCGGATGCCCCCAGATAGCAGACGCCATTGATGACGATGAACAGTACGGGATTGTGGATGGGGAAAAAGAACAGAAGCGCGAACACAGCTGCCGCAAAGCCTGCGCCCCAGCAGCACCATTCCTTTTTGCCCAGTTTATCGGCCAACGGTTGTGTAATGGCGAACGTGATGAGTGAATATAGTACGCTCAAACCGCCGGAGACAGCCATGATTTTAACATTCCCGAAGTAATCCTTGAACAGATAGGTGTTCAGACCGTTGACGACGGAAGCGCCGATCATACCCACAAGGCTGAAAAACATTACGCCCAGCAGCGCCTTGTTTTTGGCGATTTCCTTGATGACGTGCAGGTAATTGAGCTTCTCACCTTTCGGGCGTTCCGGTACGGCTACGCGTTCTTTGCACCACACACAGGTGATTTGCAGGCACAGGAGGCCGATAAGAGCAAATACCGAAGCCAGCATCAAAAAACGGCCCGCCACCGGCTTATTGTCTACATACAGTACCAGAGGACCAACCATAACGATGACCGTCATAAAAATGGTACCGCCCAAACTGCGGTAACGGGAAAGCGCTGTGCGGTGGCGCACATCATCCGTCATAACGCTGGAAAGCGTACCAAACGGCACATTTACACAGGTGTACAGCGCCTCATACAGAACATAGGTAACAAACATGTAGGCAAGGCGCAGTCCATAGGCCAAATTGCTCACATTGACAAAGCCCAGGATGCACAGCACCGCCATGGGAAACGAAAAGGCCCGTATCCATGGAATGAACTTTCCTCCCTTTGTCGCCTTGCGGGAATCCACGATCGCACCTATGATAGGGTCATTGACAGCGTCCCATATCTTTGTGATCAGCATCAGGATACCGATGTGGAACGGGTTCACCTGTAAAATCAGTGTGTAGAATACGGACAGGTACATTGCGCGGAACTGCTCCGTACAACAGCAGCCCAGATCGCCCAGAGTATAGCCGAGCTTATCCCTCATGGAAAACGGTCTCATAATATCCTCCTTTTTTCTCTGCCCCGGTGCTTTTGGCCGGAGAAGCTTCTTTACGGCTCTATTATAAAAAGGAGGGCACAAAAATCATATCCAAAAATTGATCGCAAATTGCAAGTGTAAGTTGGACACCTGCACGGTAGAACTTAGTGAATCAGAGCGTCGGTCAGGATGGAAGCCGCTGGCTTCCGTCCTGGGCGATGCTGCCGCAGCCTTCGGCTGCGTAAACAGAGTCGAGGAACTCGTCAAACAGCTCCTCCGGGGTGCGGTAGCCAAGCTTCTTGCGAGGCCGTCCGTTCAATTCATCAGCTGCAGCCAAGATATACTCAGCAGAGAAAGCCTCAATGGACACGCCCTTCGGAACGAAGGCTCGAAACAGCCCGTTGTGACGTTCGTTTTGGGGACGTTCCCACGAGGTGTAGGGATGCGCAAAGTAGACTGCACAGCCCCAGTTCTCGACCTGACTGAACGCAGAGAACTCCGAGCCGTTGTCCACGGTAATGGTCTTGAAGACCTGTGAGAACTTTTCTCCGAATCCTTCCCTGAGTGACTGCATGGCGTTCAGAACGGAGTCTGCATCCTTGCCGGGAATTCGAATGGCAATATAGTTCTCCGTTTTCTTCTCCAACAGGGAGAGGACAACAGCCTCCTTACTGCCCCTCTTGCCGACCACGGTGTCACCCTCCCAATGACCTCCCTCGATGCGCAGAGCTGCGATCTCAGGCCTCTGAGAAATGTCTGTGCCGAAGTTCTTCTTGTGTTCACGGGGCTTGGAATCCTTGTGCTGCTTGCGTTTCATGGCTTCGGGCAGTTCTGTCACAGACAAGTCAAGGCTGCCTGCCCAGACCTCATTGTAAAGCGTGTGGGTGCAGACCATCTCCTCTGCTGAAAACAGCTTGTGCAGACGAGCATATCCGACGCAGGCATCCAAAGACCACTTGTGTTCTTTGACCTGTTCCATTATCCAGCGAATGAAACGAGTGCAGTGACAGATTCGGTGTGGTTTCCGAGAACGCTTTCTGTTCGCCTTGTAGACCGCTTCTCCACGCCTTGCCGAGTATCCGGGCTTCCTGCCCTTGCTGCTCTTTCGGGGCGGTGTGCCGCGCTTTAGCTCGTTTCCAACGGTGGTTGGTGAACATCCGATTGCTCTGGCAATGGCTCTGTTCGTGTAGCCTGCGTTCTTGAGATGCTGGATCGCGCCTCGTTCCTCTCGCTGTAAGTGCTGTCCCTTCTTGCGTTCTACCGATTCTGTGATATAATCTTGGCAGTCCATAGTGATTGCCCTCCCTTGGAAGAAGTTGTGTGCAAACTTCATTCTACCATGTGGGGAAAATCACTATGGATTTTTTCTTAGGTGTCCAACTTCATTTTACAATCAACCTCCAAAAATTGATTGAAAACTATCTAAAATTGATGTACTATACAATTAATCCAATTTTTTTTAATACTGAGTTAGAATTCCACCTTTTTTTTACAACCAGGAGGCAAGCAGATGCTGGATTATGCTGTAAAAACAATGTGCTTTGATGCTGCCTGTACAAAGCAGCTGTTCTCGGGGCGTTATTACAGTATTGTATTGGTAACACGCGGCACAGCGCGGTTTCACTGGGAAGCGGAGCGTTGGATATGCAGCACCGAGGATCTGTTTCTCTTCAAGCCCGGAGAAGGCGCTGTAATGGTTTTTCCAGGCGGGAAGCTTCCTCTGGAAATGCTGTGGGTACAACTTTCCCCCGAGGCCCTGGCTGCGCTCTCTAATGAAGCAACGCAGCTTGAGGCGAGCTTCAACGTGGTGCCCTTCCGGCGCATCGCTGTGCGGGCAGACAGTGAGATATCCATGCTCATCAAAAGCCTGGCACGCCGCATGGTCACGCTGCCGCAGGAGCATGACAGCTTTGCCAGCGCACTGTTTGAAGAGAGCTTGCTGAAGATGTTCGTCATCCTTGTGCTGCGCGCCTGTATCCACGCGGAGCAGCACCGCGCGCAGGGCAGCCGTAAACATCTGATGATGGACGAGCTGTTCGTGTACATCCGTACCCATATCACGGAAGAGATCACTCTGGCGCAGCTGGAGCAGGTATTCTATATCAGCCGGTTCCATATTGCACGGGAATTCAAACGCCAGACAGGACAAACCCTGCATAGCTATATCGTCAAAACCAAACTGGACCTGTGCTGTCATTATATCGAACAGGGGCGTCCCATTACCGAGGTGTACCGGCTGGGAGGATTTGGCGGATACAATCATTTTTTCCGCGCATTCAAGCAGGAATACGGCATGACACCCAAGCAATATTTTCGTTCGGTACAAAAGGATGCGCATGCGTAGAAACACAGCCTCATGCGCTCCCCTTTGTGATTCTCCATCTTTCCGCAGAGATACAAAACTTGGTTACGCGTTCCTCTCCTTTTCATCCCTCCTTAAAAAAGCACTTGACTTGGAGTCAACTTTAAGCTGTATAATACTGACACGCTTCGAAAAACAGAATCACAGTTTTCATCCCCCGTTAAGGCTGTGGTTCACATTTCGGAAGCGTGCAAAAGAGGCAGCACTGCACCCGAGTATATAAACAGGAGGAAAACTTTATGGATATGAACAAAACATTGGTTGCCTATTTTTCCTGCACCGGAACCACCCGCCGAGCCGCGCAGGCGCTGGCGGCCGCCGTGGACGCCGATGTTTACGAGATTCGTCCGCAGATCCCTTATACGCCCGCCGATCTGGACTGGAGAAATAAGAAAAGCCGCAGCTCCGTCGAAATGAATGACCCGGATTTTCGTCCCGCACTGGCAGATAAAAATGCCGCCATAGACGCATATAATACGATTTTCGTCGGTTTTCCGATTTGGTGGTATGTGGCACCGACCATCATCAATACGTTTCTGGAAACCTATGATTTCTCAGGGAAAAGGGTCATTCTGTTTGCAACTTCCGGCGGCAGCGGATTTGGGAAAACAGCCGCCGCTTTGAAAAAAAGCCTTTCTCCTGATGCAGCCCTTGTGGAAGGAAAACTTCTGAACACCGGCCTTTCTCCGGCCGATTTACGCGCTTGGTGCCAAAGCTTAGCGCTGTGATATCCTATTCTCCCAAAAACAGCAGGCACCGAAAAATGCGATGCATTCCGGTGCCTGCTGTTTTTATTCGTTTCTGAAAATTGTAATTTCAAGCCGCTCCGAAGGCTTGCTTTAAAGCATTCATTCCCCGAAAAATTCTTCTTCCACACACATACAAAGCGCATGGTACACCGGCAAGTGGTACTCCTGGATCTTGAACGTTTCCACGCCTGGCACTTTGATGCAGACGTCACACAATGACGCCATCTTCCCTCCGGTATGCCCCGTCAAACCGATTGTTTTCACATGCAAGGCGCGGGCAATGCCGATCGCGTACAATACGTTGGCCGAATTGCCGGAAGTGGAAATTGCCAAAAGCACATCTCCCGGTTTTGCTTGGCCGAGCACCTGCTGTGCAAACGCCAAATCCGGCGCCTGGTCATTCGCATAAGCCGTCGTCAGGCCTGCTTCGCTGACAAGGCTGATAGCCGGCAGTGCTCCCTGCAGGTTTTCGATGCAATACTCTGCCATTTCCGGACAGGCTTCCCGCAAACGCTTCTGCATATTTTCATCCAGCTTTCTGGGAAGCACGAACCCTTTCATCAATTCGCCCACAATATGCAAACTGTCTGAAGCGCTGCCTCCGTTGCCGCAAACCAAAAGCTTTCCCCCGTTTTGATAACAGGCGATCATCTGCTGCGCAGCCGCTTCCACCTCTGCCGCACAGCACATCAAAGCAGGATATCTCTTGGACAAATCATTCAAATGCTCTTTTGCAGAAGATTTCATGGCTTTCTCCTTCACATTTCTATCGAATCTCACCGTCTTTCAAGCGGTTCATGTTTTCAAGTATACCATTTCTCCTTTTTCTTTTCCAGCATCATCTTTTTGAAAAAGCGGAACGGTCTTCCCATCCTGCCGGAGGAAGCCGCTGTCAGCCTGAACGCGGAAAATGAATCCGCTGTTTCGGCCGCACCCTCTCCCGCTCTGTACAAAACAAGCCGTTCTCATCATAGCACACCGCATGCGGACCATTGTCGGCGCGGACCTTATCGCCGGGCTGAGGGAGCGCCGGCAAGGCGCTCCCGATGAACGGATGCGCGCGGACGGCTCCTGACCGGCACAAGACAGAACTGCGGCCGCACGTCGCAGACTGGGAGCTAAAATGAAACACATTGCAAAAAGCGGGACCTTCCCAAAAGAAGGTCCCGCTTTTATCTCGCCGCTACGCGTTTGCAAAGGCGGAGAACGCTCTGTAAGTCATATATACATCCAGCTTGGAGACAAGCTCAAAGGGCGAATGCATGGAAAGCACCGGCACGCCGATGTCTACCACGTCGATGTCGCGGTTCGCCACATATTGGGCCACGGTTCCGCCGCCGCCGAAATCCACCTTGCCAAGCTCGCCGGTCTGCCACAGCACATCCGCCCGGTCCAGAATGTCTGTTACATAGGCCATCATTTCCGCGGAAGCGTCATTGGTGCCGTATTTGCCGCGGGAGCCGGTGTATTTTGTCACCACCACACCACGGTTCAGGTACGAGGCATTGCGTTTCTCCAGCACGTCCGGGAACGTGGGGTCGAACGCCGCGTTCACATCCGCAGACAGGCATTTTGCATTTTGGAGCATCAGTTTATAGTTTGCGCCCTGTGCGTCCGCAAGATAACCCAGGAAATGGAACACAAAATCGCTCACAAGGCCGGTGGGGCCGTCGGAGCCCACTTCTTCCTTGTCTGCCAGAATGCATACCGTAGTGTATTCCGGTTCCTTCACCCCCAGCTCCGCCTGCAGCGCGGTATAGGCGCACACACGGTCATCGTGGCCGTACGCGCCGATCATACTGCGGTCAAAGCCCACATCCGACGCCTTGACGGCCGGAACGGCCTCCAGCTCCGCGCGGGTAAAATCACGTTCGGTGATGCCGTATTTCTCGTTCAGGAGCGTCAGCGTATACAGCTTGACACGCTCTTTCAGCTCTTTGTCCGCATAAGGCAGCGAGCCGACCACGATATTCAGCTCCTCGCCCCGCAGACCGTCCGCCAGCGTGCGTTTATTCTGCTCTGCGCCCAGGTGAGGCAGCAGGTCCGTCACGCAAAACACAGGGTCTCCCGCTTCCTCGCCCAGGCGGACTTCCACCTTGGTGCCGTCCTTGCGGTACACTACACCGTGCAGGGACAGCGGCGTGGCTCCCCACTGGTATTTGCGAATCCCACCGTAATAATGCGTCTTGAACAGCGCGATGTCGCTGTCCTCGTACAAAGGATTCGGTTTGAGGTCAAGACGCGGGGAATCAATGTGCGCTACCATCAAACGCACGCCCTCGTCCAGCGGGCGCTTGCCCAGCGTAGCCAGAAGCATGGCCTTGCCGCGGTTGTTGTAAAAAACCTTGTCACCGGTTTTATATGTAACGCCCGTGCGCTGCATCGGCCGATAGCCCGCCGCCAGCGCACGGCGTTCCACCTCGGCAGCCGCCTCCCGCTCAGTCTTGGCCGCGTCCAGAAACGCCTTGTAGTCCACACAGAAGCGCTCGGCCTCCGCAACCGCGTCCGGCTGTTCATCCGCAATATGCGGCTGTGTGAACGTCAGTTTTTCCTGCAATTCCTTGCCCAGGCTCTTTTTTTCTTCCATTGTTTACACTCCTTCATCCTGCGCATAAAGCGCGAGATATTTTTGATAATTTTTATTGACCTTATGCACGTACAGGTTCATCTGCTCATAGGGAAATGCCGTAAGAGTTTTTCCATCCGCAGAATATTCCGCTTTCTGCAGCAGACTGTCCACAAGCCCCATGCCGCTGTGGTACGCCGCCGCAGCAGTGGAAAAATCCCCGTCATAGCGTGCAAGGCAGGTCGCAAGCAGATATGTGCCGAAGCGGATGTTCACCGCCGGGTCGAACAGATCGTCGAAAGTAATCTCCTCGCCGGGCGCGATCTTGGATTTGATCCACAGGAACGTCTCGTCTGTGATCTGCATCAGCCCCCGTGCCCCCACCTTGGATTCCGCCTCCGGCTTGAAGCCGCTTTCAGTACGGATAATGGCATACACCTTATTCTCGTCCACTCCGTACTCTGCGGCATACTGCTGCACCAGCGCGGCATAGGTGCGCGGATATGCCATTTCCTCCACGGCGCGCACCGCGTCCTTTACGAAAAAAACACCCGCCAGGCACAGCACGACAGCCAGCACGATATAGATATTCCGGTTATGTTTTTTCTTTTGTTCCATTCGTCTCCTTTGCGAGCAGACGTTCCAGCACCGCCTGCGCCGCCGCGCGCAGATGCCGCCCGTCTCCCGTATTCGCTATGATATAATCTGCCGCAGCACGCAGTACGTCCTCCGGCGTCTGTGCCGCAAGGCGCATACGCGCCGCCTGCTTGGAAATGCCGTCCCGCAGCACGATACGGGAAACAGCTTCCCGCTCGGGCGCGGTAACGACGATGATCGCATCGCAGTATTGCTCGAATGCCTCTCCCACGATGACCGCACCGTCCACAAACACGAACGGAACGCCCGTGCTTTGTGCCGCAGCCACGCCGTCCAGCAACTCCCGGATAATGGCGGGATGTGTGATATCCGTCAGCCGCCGCGTGCCCTCCGGTGTGGCAAAGGCCCGGGCCGCCAGGCAGCCCCGGTCCAGCGTGCCGTCCGGCAGAAGGATGTCCGAACCGAATGCATCGCACAACTGTGCAAGGCAAGGCCCGCCGGGACGCGTCACCTCACGTGCTGTCCGGTCCGCATCCAGCACAGGATATCCCAAAGACCCATAATAGGCCGAAACCGTGCTTTTTCCGGAGCCGGAGCGTCCTGTAATGGCAATCACCTTCACAGCCTACACCTCCACCACACGGAACGCCGCCGCGCGCAGCAAACGGTTGTAGACAGCCATAGCCACGCCCTCCTGCGCCGGGCAGCGGGCAAACACCGTTTTTGCACCGCGTGCATCCAGTTCACGCAGGGCTGAAAACAGCGCGTGCGCCTGCTCGTCCGGCCTGTCTGCGCGCCCGTATGTCACGCAGGGGCACGGCAACGCCGGCTCCTCCCCCGTAAAGCACAATGCATATACACCATCCGCGCAGTGCGATTTCATATATTCTTTATATGCATCAAAGCTGCCTTTTAGGATGGTTACGTCCGCCTTGGGTGCGTAGTGCTTATACTTCATGCCGGGAGAAGCCGCGCGTTCCCCGTCTTTCAATTTGTGCAGCACTGCGTCCGAAAGCGCCACAGCACAGCCCATTGCATCTTCCAGCTGCTCTTTGGTGATATAACCCGGACGCAGCAGCACCGGCTGTGCTCCTGCCAGAGAGATCACCGTAGACTCCACCCCCACGCTGCACGCGCCGCCGTCCAGGATCAAAGGAATCTTGCCCTCCATATCCGCCAGCACGTCTGCCGCTGTTGTGGGGCTTGGGCTGCCGGAAAGGTTTGCCGAGGGAGCCGCCAGCGGCACGCCCGCTGCGCGGATGACCGCCAGCGCCACCGGATGGCTGGGCATACGCACAGACGCCGTATCCAGCCCTGCGCACACGGAGTCCGCCACCGTTTTGCTGCGGGGCAGTATGAGCGTCAGCGGGCCGGGCCAAAACGCCTCCGCCAGCCGGTAAGCGGCGCCCGGCACTTCGCGCACCACCATAGGCAGCATGTCCAGAGATGCGATATGGGAAATGAGGGGATTATCCTGTGGACGGCCTTTGGCCGCGAATATTTTCGGCACCGCCTCATCCGAAAGGGCGTTGGCCGCAAGGCCGTACACGGTCTCGGTGGGAATGCCCACCACCTCGCCCGCCCGCAAAAGGCGCGCGGCCTCAGCGACAGACGCCGCGCCGGCTTGTTTCAAACAGGTACGCAAAATTCATTCCTCCGTGGAAGCCTTCAGCTTTTCAGCCTGATCGGCCGTTACCAACGCATCGACGACCTCATCAAGCACGCCGTTCAGGATCGTATCCAGCTTGTAGAGCGTAAGGCCGATGCGGTGGTCCGTCAAACGGCCCTGAGGATAGTTATAGGTGCGGATACGCTCGGAACGGTCTCCCGTGCCCACCTGGCTGCGGCGTTCCGCCGCAATTTTAGAATCGTGCTCGGCCTGTTTTTGCGCCAGCAGACGGCTGCGCAGCACCTTGAGCGCCTTGTCCTTATTCTTGTACTGGCTTCGCTCGTCCTGACATTCCACGACCATCCCCGTGGGCAGATGCGTGACGCGGATCGCTGATGAAGTTTTATTGATGTGCTGGCCGCCCGCGCCCGAGGAACGAAACGTGTCGATCTTCAGGTCAGCCGGGTTGATGTCGATCTCGACCTCCTCGGCTTCGGGCATTACGGCTACAGTTACGGTAGAGGTGTGTACGCGGCCCTGTGTCTCTGTCTCCGGCACGCGCTGTACGCGGTGCACGCCGCTTTCAAATTTAAGGCGGCTGTACGCCCCCTCTCCCTCGATGGAGAAGCTCACTTCCTTCATACCGCCCAGCTCTGTCTCGTTGGCGTTCAGCACCTCATATTTCCAGCCTCGCGTTTCGGCATACATCGTATACATGCGGAACAAACTGTGCGCAAACAGGGCGGCTTCTTCGCCGCCCGCGCCGCCTCGGATCTCCACAATGACGCTCCGGTCATCATTTTCATCCTTGGGCAGCAGCAGGATCTTAAGCCGTTCCTCCAGAAACGCCATTTTTTCCTTGTTTTCTTCATATTCAGCCTGCGCGAGCTCTTTGAATTCAGCGTCCAGCCCACCTTCGTCCAACATTTCCTTTGCTTCGTCAAAGGCGCCTTTTGCCGCATCATAAGCGTCGTAGGCCTCCACGATGGGCGTCAGGTTTTTATAGTCTTTCATCAGGCTGCGGTACAGCTCGTTGTTGTTGATGACGGTGGGGTCCTGCAATTGATTGTTGATCTCGTCATAACGGTTGCGCACAGCCCTGAGCTGTGTAATCATATCCATAATAAAAACGCTCTCCTCTTATCGCTGTTTCAAAACTGCTTTTGTACGGCAAAGGAAAGCGCGGCTAGAGCGGCAAAGCCTCGCGCACCACTTTTTTGATATTTTTTTCAATTTTGCTGCGCGGCACCATGACCTCCCGTCCGCATTTGGTACAGCGGATACGGAAATCCATTCCCACGCGCAGCACAGCGAAAGTGCTGTTGCCGCAGGGATGCGGTTTTTTTGTGATGATGCTGTCGCCCACCTGAACGTCCATGCTGTTTTCTCCCGTCAAGATAACTTCCATGCGCCCGGCCGCCCATTTTGAGGGAATGCCGAGTGCTTAAATATTATATATCAAACCGTCCCGTTTAGCAAATATTCCCGCTTGTGTTCACATATATTTTACCAGTGCGCCCCTTTCCGGCCGTCCCAAACACTCTGCCCGCGGGACGGCCCTTTGCCCGGCGCGCGAATGGAAGCATGAAGGACGGTTGGAAACATGGAATATCGTGCTGAGGGAGCACAGCGCTTCCCCACAAGCTACACTCTGGACGCCCTGCGCCGCGCCATGACTGCGGGCGACATCCTGGAGAGCCGTGCGCTCTCCTTCGACAGCGAAAAGCGTCTGCATTTCCGGCTGGGCGAGATCGAAGCCATAATGCCCTACGAGGAATGCGCCGACGGTGTGCGCGAAGGCGCGGTGCGCGACATCGCGCTGATCACACGCGTGGGAAGGCCCGCGTGCTTTACGGTCATGGAGATCGACGAACAGGGGGCCGCGCCTGTGGCGCTGCTCTCACGCACACAGGCGCAGCAGCGCTGTAAAGCCGAGTATCTCGACCTGCTTCTGCCCGGCGACATCCTGCCCTGCCGGGTGACGCATCTGGAGAGCTTCGGTGCCTTTTGCGACATCGGCTGCGGGGTCCCGGCTCTTCTTCCCATCGACTGTATGTCCGTGTCCCGTATTCAAAGCCCGGCCGACCGTGTGCACGAAGGCCAGGATATCCTGTGTGCCGTAAAAAGCCGGGACACCGAAGGGCGTATTGTGCTGACGATGAAAGAGCTGCTGGGCACCTGGCTGGAAAACGCCGCCGCCTTTGCCGCCGGTGAAACAGTGGTCGGCCTGGTGCGCAGCGTGGAGCCCTACGGTGTGTTCGTAGAACTCGCCCCAAATCTCGCGGGACTGGCCGAGGCCGCTCCAGGGCTTGACTGCGGCCAACTGGTGAGCGTATATATCAAAAGCATCATTCCCGAAAAAATGAAAATCAAGCTGGTGGTGCTGCATGCTATGCGGGACGAGACCTTCGCCTTTCCGCTGGAATACCGCCTGCACGCCGGACATATCAGGCGGTGGATATACTCCGTGCCGGGCGCGGCCCGCGTGATAGAAACGATATTCGATGGCTGAAAGCCTTGCCGCGCAGTGCTGCCTCACTGCCGCGGCGTTGTTTTTCCTCGCCTTATCCGCCGTCTTTCGCTTTACTTTTCGGCCCCGGCGCGGTATGATTAAAATAAAGTATCGCATCCTTGCACAAAGGATATCACCGGGAGGGACACCATGGCGGGAAACGCTTTTACCGCCGGCGTAAAGCCGGGCGGGCTCACTACATCCACCGAAATACGCATCCTGCTGTGCTATCTGATCCAGCACGCGGGCACGCCCCTCTCCCAGGGAGAGCTGGAGACCGCGCTGCTTGGCGAAGAGCTTGTGAATTATTTTGAGCTTGCCAGCAATCTTTCGGATCTGCTGGAACAGGGCTTCGTGCGCGAGGAAAACGGGCGTTATACCATTCTGCCCGCGGGCGCGGACATCGCTGAAGCGCTGGCCGACGACGTGCCCCGCAGCGTACGGGACGCGGCCGTGCGCGCCACTCTGGCCGCGCAGCAGTTTGCACGCAAAGAGGCCCAGCATCACGCTCAGATCACGCCCGCGGCCTCCGGAACGGGTTACAATGTGCAATGCAGCATCCGCGATATGGAGAGCGACGTATTCTCCTTCTCCCTTTACGTTCCGGATAAGCTGACGGCCAAACTGGCCCGCGCGCAGTTTATTGAAAACGGAGACGGCATCTATAAGCTGATGCTGGCTGCGCTGACGAGCAACGACGCGCTGGTTGCGGAACTTCTGAAAAAGAGCACGAATCTTTGAGCCGTGCGGCACAGGCAAAACCACACCGGCGGGAAAAATCCCGCCGGTTTTTGCCGCGGAACAAAAGCATGTCCTTTGACGGCCTTATATTCACAAGCCGCCCGCAGCTTTTCCTCCTGTTCCTCCTTCCCCTATTGACAAAACCGTTCCGGCCTGTTAATATGAAGTCGACTTCATAAGAAGTAAGCTTCACATCCGGAGGAACGCATGAAAACAAAACTGAAAGAGCTGCGCACCGCCGCAGGGCTTACGCAGCAGCAGCTTGCCGACCGGACGCATGTTTCCAGCCGGACGATCATCTCCATCGAAAAAGAACAATACAGCCCCTCGCTGATGTTGGCATACCGGCTGGCACTGGTGTTCGGCGTGACCGTGGAGGAATTGTGCTGTCTTGCGGAAAACAAGAGCATGGAGGACGCTGTGTATGAAAACCTGTAAACGTTTGACCTATACCCGGAAAATTCAATGGCGCATCCGCGCTCTTTGGCTGCTGCTTACCGGAATGCTCGTGTACATGGTGCTTATCGCGGAGCTTGGCGGCGGAGACTCGCGCATGATGACGCCGCTTGCCGACAAATTCAGCCGCATCGTGTTCTTCGGCGGGCTGGGCTATGTCATCGGACGTATTTGCAAAAACAAACAGCTGCTGCGAAGCAGGCAGCTTCTGCAGCAGCAGATGAAAGCGGAGCTGGACGAACGCAACCAGTATCTGCACGACAAAAGCGGCGGCATTGTGGCGGATATCCTGCTCGCCATCCTGCTCTTTGTCACGCTCACCGCGTCGATGTTCGACATGGCGGCTTTTTACACGGCATTTTCCGTGCTGGCCGCCGCCATCCTTCTGAAAGCTGCGGCGTACTGGTTTTACAGCCGTCAGGGCGGTGAACGCCCGCTCTGATGATCCTGGTAAACCCGGCGGCACGCTTCCGAATCCAGGGCAATACCGCACAATTCACGGCTAATGCCTTAAGCGTCGCCACGCTTGCAGATTTTCCGGCAACTGTCACAAAAATGCTCGCGAATACACAAAGTATTCACTGCGCTTTTTGTTTAACCTGCCAAAAAATCTGCCAACGCGATTCGACACTTAGAATTGTGCGGTGTTGCCCCGGAAACGTGCCGCCGGGTTTTGTTTTTTCGGCTGTTCTTTATTTCCACAGTCTGGGCCGCTGTTTTAAAGCCTGGGCGGCACCTGTGCGGCCGCCTCGTCCTCAAGGCGGCGCAGCAGCGCCTGCACAGCCTGCACGGCTTTTGCAAGGGGTGCTTTCTCCTTTACCGTCTTATCCCTTGCGGCGAGTTCAAAGCAGCCTTCTGCGCAGTTGCGCGGGCTGACGATCACGCGCACGGGTATGCCCAGCAGGTCCGCGTCTGCAAACATCACGCCGGCGCTCACGGTGCGGTCATCGTACAGCACCTCTACACCGTTTTTCTGCAGCGATGCGTACAATGCATCCGCCGCCGCTTTTGTTCCGGCGTCATCCGCCCGCAGGCAGCACAGATGCACCTGCCAGGGTGCGATGGCCAGCGGCCAGACGGGGCCGTGGTCGTCGTGCCGGACCTCGCACACGCATGCGGCCAAGCGGCCCACGCCGATGCCGTAGCACCCCATTACAGGCGTTTTTTCCGTACCGTCCGCATCAACATAACGCATGCCCATGGCCTGTGTATACTTGGCGCCCAGCTGAAAGATATTGCCCACCTCTACGCCGCGGGACACCCGAATGGCAGGCCTGCCGCACACCGGACACACACCGCCGTCCGGCAGCTTGGCAAAATCGTGATATTCCACCGTTCCGCAGTCCCGTTCAAGCTGCAGGCCCGTACTGTGGAATCCCTGCCGGTTTGCCCCGCAGACGAGATTGCCCGTGCCCTGCAGGGATGTGTCATACAGCACCGTCATCCCGCCGCACAGCCCCACCGGACCGATAAAGCCCGCGCAAAGGCCACTTTCCGGCGTAATAGCCGCCGGCCGGACATCGCAGCCCAGATAATTGGTCAGCTTGGTCTGGTTCGCCTCCAGGTCGCCCCGCAAAAACAACACCACATAGCTGCCATCCGTCTCCTTTTGGTATACCACAGCCTTGCAGCACTGCGCGGGTATGACATGCAAAAAGGCGCACAACGCCTCAATGGTGTGCGCGTCCGGCGTTTCCACCGTCTGCAGCGGCTGCAAAACTGCGGGCGGCTCATTGTGCGCCACACAGGCCGCAGCCTCCACATTGGCACGGTAGCCGCAGGCGCCGCACACCGCCACGGAATCCTCCCCGGCGGGCGTCAACAGCATGAATTCATGGGAAAGGCTGCCGCCCATCATGCCGGAATCCGATGCAACGGAAACCACCTCCGGCAGGCCTGCCCGGGCAAAAATGCGCTCGTAGGCGCGGTGGCAGCGCGCGTAATAACGTTCCAGGTCCTGCTGGGAAGTATGAAAAGAATATGCGTCCTTCATCGTGAATTCCCGCACACGGATGAGGCCGCCGCGGGGACGGGCCTCATCGCGGAACTTGGTCTGGATCTGATAGATCATAAAGGGATACCGCGCAGCCGTCCGGCCGTATTCCCGCACGAGCTGCACAGCGGCTTCCTCGTGTGTCATGCCCAACACCATGGGAGTGCCTGTGCGGTCTTGGAAACGCAGCAGCTCGCTTCCCACGCTCACATATCGGCCCGATTCCTCCCACAGCGCGCCGGGCAGCACCACAGGCATGGACACCTCCTGTCCTCCAATCGCATCCATCTCTTCGCGGATGATCTGCTCCAGCTTGCGGGTGACGCGGCGCAAGGGCGGATACTGGGAAAAGATACCGTTTGCGACGCCTTTCATGTAACCGCCGCGCACCATCAGCGCGTGGCTTTCGATGACACAGCCCGCAGACCGTTCCCGAAAACGTTCCCCCACCAATTTGTCCAGCTTCATATTCGGCTCCTCCTTTGTGTTCGGCCGGGCCGGACGGTTCCCGCATACTGCAAAAAACGCCCCGGGCCGGCTGGTTAACAGTCGGCTCAGGGCGAACAGAATGTCCGTGGTACCACCTGAGTTCGGGAAATATCCCGCGCTCCGCCGCACACGGCGCAAAACGCCGGATGCGTTCCCCGGGTAACGGTGGGGGACCGGCACAGCTTAATGAGGACAGGCCCGTTCGCTGCGCGGCTCAAGGAGGGGTTCCGCGGGCCGTCCGGGAGGATTCTCACCAGCCATCCTCTCTCTGCGCCATCCAGCCGCGCCTACTGTTTCCTTGTCATCGCCATCTTGCTGATTCAATTTACCGCCGCTGCGCTGCGCAAAGCCATAAAGGAACGGAAGCGCAGGCCATCGCTTCTGCGGCTGTTTCTACCAGATTATCACACCGCGGGCCGCGCGTCAAGCCTATTTGCCCTGCGTACCGCCTTCTACCACGCCGCGGCCCGCAAGCACATTGAAAATGGTCTTGAAAAAAATCTTCATATCCAGCACAAAGCTTACATGTGCCGCATAATAACCGTCCAGTTCCGCCTTGACGGGAATGGGCAGCTCGTCCCGGCCATTCACCTGCGCGTAACCTGTCAGGCCGGGCACCAGCGCGTTTGCCCCGTATTTATCCCGCTCTGCAATCAGGTCTGCCTGATTCCAAAGCGCCGGACGCGGCCCGACGACGCTCATCTGCCCGGCCAGGATATTGAACAGCTGCGGCAGTTCATCCAAACTGGTTCGCCGCAAAAAGCGCCCGCTGCGCGTGATCATCGCCTCCGGGTTCTGCAGCAGATGCGTGGGCACGTCATGAGGCGTATCGGCATACATGGAACGAAATTTAAGAATGCTGAACAGACGCTTGTCGCGGCCCACCCTTTTCTGGCGGAAAAAGACAGGGCCCTTGGAATCCAGCTTGACCCACGCCGCCAACACCAACAGCAGCGGCGAAAGCACGATGGTGCCCGCCAGTGCCAGCAAAAAATCCAACACACGTTTCACAACGCTTTTATACATCGGCTGCGCTCCTTAGTCGTAGTTATTTTCCGCATGATGGAACGTCGGCACCAGATCGATCAGCGCCTGCACCAGGTTGTCGCTGTTGTTGCTGTAAGCGATCTGCTTAAGCGTGGCCAGATGGTCGAAAAAGGTATCTTTATTGAGCTTGAGCGGCGCACCGACAAAAATCTTCTTATTATCTGTCTGGCGCAGGCCTTCCTCATCCATCAGCAGCTCCTCATACAGCTTTTCGCCGGGGCGAAGGCCTGTGAACTTGATTTCGATATCGCGGTACGGGATGAAGCCCGACAGCTTGATGAGGTTTTCAGCCAGATCCAGAATTTTGACAGGGTTGCCCATATCCAGCACGAAAATATCTCCGCCGTTGCCCATGGCCCCGGCTTCCAGAACAAGACGCACCGCCTCGGGGATCGTCATAAAATAGCGCACGATGTCCGGGTGTGTAACGGTGACCGGTCCGCCCGCCGCGATCTGCTCTTTGAACAGCGGCAGAACCGAGCCGTTGGAACCAAGCACATTGCCGAAGCGCACCGCTACAAATTTGGTTTTGCTTTTCTGCGCCAGCGCCTGGACGATCATCTCGCACAGGCGTTTTGTCGCACCCATCACGTTGGTGGGATTCACCGCCTTGTCCGTCGAGATGAGAACAAAACGCCCCACACCGTATTTGTCCGCCGAAAGCGCCACATTGTAGGTGCCGAACACGTTGTTTTTGACGGCCTCCTCCGGCGCGTCCTCCATCAACGGCACATGTTTATGCGCCGCTGCATGGAACACCACGTCCGGCTGATAGCGCGCGAACAGGCGGTCCACCTTTTTGGAATCGCGCACAGAGGCGATGCATACATCCAGCTTGAGCGCACTGCCGTAGCGGCGCTTCAGCTCCTGCTGGACGGAATAGGCGCTGTTTTCATAAATATCCACAATGATGAGCCGCTTTGGCCCGCAGGCCGCGATCTGGCGGCACAGCTCCGAACCGATGGAACCGCCGCCGCCCGTCACCATCACGACCTTACCGGAGACAAGGGTGTTCGTCAGGTCTGTTAATTCAATCTGCTCACGTCCCAGCACGTCCTCCACACGCACGTCCCGCACGCGCGAAAGCACGTCCTTCCCGCCGTTGGCGATGAGCTGCACGATATCCGGCAGGATGCGCACGTTGCACTTTGTCTTGTTGCAGATGCTCAGGATGCGCCGCTTGTTTTCGTCATCCACCGTTGGGATGGCGAACAGGATGGTCTCGATCTCGCAGCGCTCCACAAGCTCCGGGATATCCTCCGTAGTTCCCATGATCTCAATGCCCATGATGGAACGCCCCACCTTTTCCGGGGCGTCGTCCACGCAGCAGATGATGTTCATTTCAGGGGATTTGTTTTTTGCAAGCTCATGCAGCAGCGTGCTGGCCGCGTCGCCCGCACCGATGAGCAGCGTGCGGCGGCTTGCTTTCAAACGTTTTTTCAGCGTGGTGTTGCGGTACATGCGGTACGTCAGGCGCGAATACAGCGTCAGGGACGACGCGAACATCGCGCTGAGGAAATAGACCGAGATGGGCACACGCCGTTCTTCCCACCACAGCAGCAGCGTCACCACGACAAAAATCGACACCGCGACGGCCGACGCCACACACAGGCGGAAGAACTCCACGATCTCGGCATAGCGCCACAGGCTGTCGTACATGCCCATCAGGCCGTAGACGATCTCATAGCAGCATACAAAGAAAAAGCAGCTGGAGATCAGCAGGCTGTTGTATTCGGAAAACGAGGTGCGCCCCGCGATGAGCGCCCATGGCAGCATATACGACACCGTCACCACAACGACGTCGAACGCGATCAATATCTGCTTTCGGAACCGCTGTGCAAAGGCGGAAATATGGCTCAGCAAAATTTCATCACCAATCTTTATTTACATCCTGCCCTTTTGCAGGCCCGGCGGTACGCCTGCAAAGCGCGGCGTCCGGACGGCCCTGTGCGGGGCGGCGCGCGGAAACAGCCTCCGCGCCGCTTGATTCTTTCCTATTTTACACCATTTTCTCTCAATAATCAATGTTGGCATAAAATGCGCGCCGCAAACGCCGGAAGGGGCCGCGCCATATCCGGCGCGGCCCCGTGGAAAATATTATAAAATAATGCAGATAAGCCCCGAACAGCCTTCGTTGATAACGCGCTCAATGGTCTCCTGCAGGCGTGTGCGCGCTTCGGAGGGCATATGCAGCAGCTTGTTCTGCAGCCCCTCGTTGACAAGCTCATGCAGGCTCTTGCCGAAGATATTGCTCTGCCATATCTTGCCCGGGTCCTCCTCGAAATCAGCAAGCAGGCTCTTGACAAGCTCTTCCGACTGGCGTTCGCTGCCCACGATGGGCGCGACCTCTGTGGATATCTCGGTCCGTATCATATTGATGGACGGCGCGCTGGCCCGCAGGCGTACGCCGTATCGCCCGCCCTGATGGACGATCTCCGGCTCTTCCAGCGTCAGCTCGTCGATGCCCGGCATCACGATGCCATAGCCCGTGGCGTTCACCTCGTCCAGCGCGCTTTTGATCTTTTCGTACTGCGTTTTGATGCGCGCCAGATTGATGATGCACGGCATGAGGCTTGCTTCGTCGCATATCTCAAGCCCCGTTGTCTCTCCCAACACTTTGTAAAAGATATCGTCCTGCAGCTCCAGCGCCATAGTGGCGCAGCCCGTGCCCAGGTCTATGAACTTCATCTTGCTGGTCTTGACATATGGACACTCCACGGTCCGCGGCGAGGATGCGATGTCCTTCATCACGCTGGCGCCCGCCGCAAACTCCTGTACCGCTGTATATACAGCCTCCTGCAGCCAATGTCCGTGATCCAGCATCGTGACCCATTTGGGCATCGAAAACGCGATCTCCTTGAGCGGGAACTCAAACAGCACGTTCTTGAGGATCTCGGTGATGGTCTCCTCCGTCAGCTCCACACAGCTCACGGGCATGACGGTACGGCCGTATTTTTTGCTCAGCTCCTCGGCCAGAGTCATGCTCTCCAGCGACTCCGGCGCGACGCAGTTGAGCAGAATGATAAACGGCTTCTGGATGGCCTCCAGCTCCTGAATGACGCGTTCTTCGGCCTTCTCGTAGCCGCTGCGTGGGATATCGCTGATGGAACCGTCCGTGGTGACGACAAGGCCGATGGTGGAATGCTCACAGATGACCTTTCTCGTGCCGGTTTCCGCCGCTACATCGAAAGGGACCTCTTCGTCGAACCAGGGGCTTTTCACCATGCGGGGCTTTTCATTTTCCTCGTGACCCATGGCGCCGGGCACCATGTAGCCCACGCAGTCGATGAGACGTGTGCGGAAGGAGGCGCCGTCCTCAAGGTCGATGGAGACCGCCTGTTCGGGCACGAATTTCGGCTCGGTCGTCATGATGGTTCGCCCGGCGGCGGATTGCGGCAGTTCGTCGCGCGCCCGCTGGCTGAACGCCTCGCTCTGGATCTCAGGCAGCACCATCAGTTCCATAAAGCGTTTGATGAAAGTGCTTTTGCCCGTGCGCACCGGCCCGACGACGCCGATGTAGATGTCGCCGCCTGTACGAGTGGCGATGTCTGTATAAAGATTGCAATGATCCATCCTGTTTTCTCCCCTCTCCTCAAGTAGCCGACGGTATCAGCAGGCGCTGCGGCGCTTCCAGGATGCCCGAGCCGGTATCGTTCGCGGCCGCAATAGCCTCCGGCGAAGCCGCATACCGCTTTGCGATATCGAACATATCCTCGCCTGCCTGTGCAAAATAGATGCGCAGAGCGATATCCCCGTCGTCCCGCACCAGCGGCGACGTGCACTGCACGTCGGCCAGCACCGTCTGTGTGGAGCGGAAGCTGACGATGCCCCGCACCGTCAAAACAATAGCCGCGCTGGTGTCGTCCCCCACCTTGCGGGCCGAAACGCTGCCCACCGACGGATAGCACTGGGCGATCACGTCCGCCGCAGGCCGCGGATAACGGCGCGGCAGCGTATATTCACACACCTTGTCGTAGCAGTCTATCTCTTCCAGCGCATTGATGCACAGCAGATGCGCCATCACACGGCCGCGCAGCACCGCCTCGCCGTCCTGTTCGATGACCTCCATAGGCAGCGGCGTCGCCATCACATCAATGATGCGCGCGTTCTCGTCCGGCAGTTGGCCTGTGGTGACAGCCTCCACCTGCTGGGTAAACACGTCGGCAACCTCCTCCAGCGCCACCTGCTGCTGCGTGAGCACGGTCTCGCTTTCGGTGGAAAACGCGTCGCTTACCGCCATGTATTCCACCGGGCGGTACACCTTGACGTACAGCGCTGCCGTGGCGGAGATGGTGTTCTCACCCTCATCCTCGCCGGAGCCTCCCGTGATGGTGCAGCCTGTGGGCTGCACCACTGCAAAACACTGGCAGTCCTCGGCCGCGCCCTCCACATCCAGTATCTCATTGAAAGGTATCTGCCGCGTGGTGTGTACCAGTGTGTGGCCGGGAGCCGTGCGGTATACCACCTCCGCGCGGATCTCGCCTTTGAGCACCGCCTTTCCGGAAACGAGCTTTACCTCGTTCACTGCGCCGGTGCACTGGGTACTGAGCACCATCTCCGGAGGCGCGTCAAACGCAATGCTTTCCTCAGCCGTGATAAGTTTTTCCTGCGATCCCACCGTCTTGCTGCCCGTGAGCGACGTTGTGCGCTGCTGGATGCCGCCGCCGGCCAGCGCGGTAATGACCTCCCCCTGTGCCTCGGCCACAGCCTCGATGGACAGAGCGAACGCGCCCCGGACGTCCACGCGTCGCTGGTTGACCGCCCGGCAGTTCACATACTCCGTCTCTCCCGAGACAAGCACGGTCGCCGGGCCCCAGCTTCCCGGCTTCACATCCACCTGTTTTGTGAACGGCAGCTTTTGTTCCGCCTGACACAGACTTTCGTCCCCTTCGGACTGGTAATATACCACGCACCGCAAATAACCGTCTACCGTGAGCCTGCCCGCCGTGACCTGCTTTTGCAGCACCACAAGATAAACAAAGCACTTGACGATCTTGAACACCTGCGGCAGGTAGTCCGGGATGAGCATTTCGGTCTCCACCGGGAGTTCCAGTTTTGTATCGCAGATGCTTTCCGCCGCGGTGACGGTATCTTTGTACACCTTTAATTCCATACGGCCTCGTCGCCCCTTTCGCTGTTCTAACTCATCTATATGAAGCGGTGCGGCGATGTATGCGAAAAAAACAAAAACGCCCGGTGCGCGGCACAGCGGAAAGCATGCGCTTTTCCGCGACCTCCCACCGGGCGTTTTCATCCCGCGCGCCGCCCGTTTTCCGGAGGCGCGCCTGCATGGGTTCAGCTTTTTTTGATCTTGAAGATCGCCCTCAAAATACCGGACAGGCACTTCGGGCTTTTCCATACCACAACTTGCATCTCGGCACCTCGCTTTCCCCCGCATTGGGGCGCGGGTGCGGGCGCACCCGAACTCCCCTGCATTACTATATACAAAACAGGGGAAAAATGTTACCCGCGCGGCGGCTCCTTTCGCGAGAGCACCAGATAGATCATGCCCGCGGAAAACCGGAGCGTTGCCGTTTCGGCGGCGAACTCGTTGCTCACGCCGATGGGGAACGCATGTGTGAGCGTATAATCGTGCAGCGGATATTTCAGCCCCTCCAGCGTAACACCAGGCGCCTGCTCCCCGGCGCTGAAAATGGAGAAATACCACCCCGGCCGCGCCTGGATGCGGTGTGTGCCCGGCAAAAGGGCGGTCACCTCATTGTCCGTATCCGCCAGTGTCGCACACACTCCGTTTTTTGCCAAAAACACCAGCGTTTGCAGGTTGGCCAGCGTATGGTCCAGCCGCGCGCCTCCCAAACCGCCCACGATAACGACATCCGTCGCGCCCAGCTCCAGCGCCTTGCGGGCGGCGTAATAGGTATCGGTATCATCCTTTTCCGCCGGGAGGAACACCGTCTTTGCACCGGCCTCCGGACGCGGCGCACTGTCGTAATCGCCCAACAGAAGATCCGGCTCCACACCAACGCGGCAGGCATTTTCATAGCCCGCGTCGGCGGCAATGACATAGTCTGCGTCCGCCCACCAGCTGTGCAGCTCCGGCGCCGCCGGCAGGCCTGCAAAGATCACACATTTCATGCCTGCTTTCTTCCTTTCCATCTGCGTGCTGCACACAGGAAAGGAGCGGCAGATCACATCTGCCACTCCTTGACTTCTTTCGCCTCGTTGTACAGCGTCACATAGCTTTCATAACGCGTTTTGTCGATCTCTCCCGCTTCCAGCGCCGCGCGCACAGCGCAGCCCTTTTCCACGGTGTGAGAACAGCCTGTGAATTTACATTGGCCGAAGTAGCGCTCCACCTCGGGAAACGCAAACTGCAGGTTTTCTTTCGGAATGTACGCGGCCCGCTCCATCTCCAGGCTGGCAAAGCCCGGTGTGTCGGCCACAAGGCCGCCGCAGCTTTCGTAAAGCACCACCTCACGGGTGGTATGGCGGCCGCGGCCCAGCTTCTGGCTGATTTCTCCTGTTTCCAGCTCGTGCCCGGGCAGCAGGGCGCTGAGCAATGTGGATTTGCCCACCCCGGAGTTGCCGCAGAACACGCTCAGCCTGCCGTCAAGCCGGGCGCGCACCGCGTCCAGCCCCTCGCCTGTCCCGGCGTTCACACACAGCACGGGAATATCCGAATGGGCATAACAGGCAGCCAACGGCTGCGCGTCCTGGAGATCTGTTTTTGTAATGACAAGCACAGGCTGTGCCCCCTTATCCACCGCAATGGCGGACAGCTTGTCGATGACCAGCGTACTGGGCACCGGCTGCACCGTGCTCACCACAATGAAAAACTGATCTACATTTGCCACAGGGGGCCGGACGAACACATTTTTACGCGGCAGGATATCCGCGATGACGGGCGCGCCTCCGTCCGTTTCCAGACGGACGATATCTCCCGCCACCGGCGTGATGCGCTTTTTGCGGAAGATTCCTTTCGGCTTGCATTCCACAAGCGAACCGCCCGTCTTCACATAATAAAACCCGCCGATGCCCTTTACGATATAGTTGTCAAACATCCGCAGCACCTCGCGCCGTTACGGCAGTGTCCCGTCGGACGGTACCGGCGGCGCCGTTGAGCCGGAAGTCACAGGCGGCTGCTCCGAGCCGGAATGCGGCGGCTCCGTTGAGCTGGATGCCGATGTCTCTGAGCTGGAGGACGGCGGCGTTGAACTGGACGGCGGCGCTTCCGAACCGGATGACGGCGGCGGCGAGCTGGAACTCGACGACTCCTCCGAATCGGATTCCGATTCAGGAGGCGCCGGAGGCGGTGCCACCACGGGCGGCGGACCGGATGAAACGGTGACCGTTACCACCGTACCGCGCATCACCATAGCACCCGCGTTCGGAGATTGAGCGATCACCGTGCCTGCCGGAGACGCATCCTCTACCGTAATGACCCGCATTGCCAGGCCGCGCTGTGTCAGGCGGAGGCTCGCCTGCTGTTCCGACGTAGAACCGATGCAGGCAGGGACAGTAACATAAGACACTTCTGTGCTGTCACGGCGGATATACAGCGTCACCGTGGTGCCTGCCTTGACCACACTGCCCGCGGCAGGGTCTGTGCGCACAACGCAGTCCACCGGAACATCCGTGGTCTCTTCGGGCTTGATGAGCAGCGTCAGGTTCAGCGCACGCAGCTTTTCCCGTGCAGTATCTTTGTTCCAGCCCGCAAGTTCCGGAACGGTCACCATTTCAACGCCCTTGCTCACTTTTGCCACAATGCGGGATCCCTCTTTCACCTGGCGCGGCGCACGGGGATTCTGGTCCACGATCTCCCCCACCGGCGCCTCATCGTCAAATACTTCTTCTTTTTCCAGTACAAAGCCGCTGTACGCCGCGTCGTCTTTCACGTCTGTCCAGCGCGTACCGATCAGGTTCGGCAGTTCCACATCTTCTTTCACGTCAAACAGACCGTTTTCGGAAGTGCTGAACATCCAGTAGATCGAAACGGCGGAGCATATCACCACCGCCAGTGTCAAGAGCGAAATATAAAACAGTGCGTAATGCCGTCTCTTCTGTTTGCGTGCCTTTTGATGCGGCACAGCTTTCTGCTCGGCGGCCGGCTGCGCATGATATGCGGCCTCCGGTGCGGCGGAAAGCTCCGGAAGCCCTTCCGGCTCGTCCGGCAGCTCCAACTCTCCACCGGCATCTGCGTCCGCCTTTCCGGCGTCCTCCGCATCCTCCGAAGCGACGGGGACCTGTTCCGCCGGCGCGGCATTCTCTTTGCCTTCGGAATCCTCCCCGGCCTGTACGTCCGCTCCCTCTTCAATTTCCGGAGCATTCGGCTTTGCAGCTGTTTTCCGCGGCGCTTCTTCTTTCGTTTGCGGCGCAGCGGCCCCACCAGCGTTATCCTGCGCCGCATCGCCGCTGCTTTCTGTTTCCGAAGCGCCGCTGGACATGCTCAAAGTCTCCCCGGTCAAAGCATTGTTTTCCGGTGCCGGCACCTGTGTGCTTTTCCCTTTTGCAGTTGCTTCCGTGTGCTCCGGTGTCTCGAGGAAGGGCTGCACGCCGTCCGCCTGCTGGATTTCTTCCTGCGGCGTTTTCTTTCTGGAAGCGGCTGCCGACGCCTGTACGTTTCCGTGTTCCGCGTTTTTTGCCGCTTTGCCTTTCTTTTTTGCCTGCCTTCTTGATGCCACTTGTTCTTTTTCCCCCGCTGATCAATCAATTAAACCGGGAGCGCGCGAAACGCGCTCCCGGCGCCTGAATGCAATAACGGCTCAGTCGCCCTCGCCCGACGGCGCGGACTGGGAAGGGTCCGGCGGTGTGGACGAAGGATCGTCCGGCTTTTTATAGTTGCCTCCAAACGTGCCGAAATCCAAGTCTCCGCTGCCGCCCGGAGCAAAATCAACAGCCTGCTCCGCCGTCGTACCGTCCGGCTTCTGCAGCGTGATCGTGCCCGTGCCCGTCGAAGTGACGGACCATTGATAGCTGGACGCCTGGCCCGCCGTGGGTGACCAGGGCTGTGGGTTGCCGCCGTTCAGCAGCAGCGTATAAGTGCCGCCCTCGTTGGTTTCATCCACAGCGATGTGCACATAGATCGTGCGCTCCTGCGCGCCCTTGGACACAACGATCGATACAGGGTCGTTCCATTTGGCGGGCGTGCCGCTGACCGGGTTTTGGGAGATGACGGCTCCCGCCGGTACGGTGTCGCTGTATTCCTCAGAATAACCGCCAAGCACAAGCTTCGCACTCCGGATCAGGTCCTGTGCCTCGCTCAGAGACGCCACACCCACAAGGTTCGGCACCGTAGTGCTCTTGTCCACCTCTTCCTGGCTGATGTAGACCGTGACGCTGCTGTTTTCCGTGTTCGCCTCCACCTGCGTACCGGAGACCGGGTCCGTGCGCAGGACGACGCCGCTCGCCTGCCCCTTGGGGACCGTTTCAGTCTTAAAAGTAGGCATTAGGCCTTTTTCCTTACAGGCGTTCAGCGCTTCGGCGCGGGACATACCGGAAAGGTCCGGCATCGTGACGATCTCCACGCCTCTGCTGATGGTGAGCGTGATCTTCGCGTTTTCTTTCACGCGCTTAGGGTCGGAAGCCGTCTGCGCACGCGGGTACTGGTCGCATACGACACCAGCCGCGTACTCTGTATTATATTCCTCTTCCGTCTGAAAAATGAATTTTGAATCCGGATATTTTTCCTGGATCTCCGCCTGCGTCAGGCCGATGAAGTTGGGCAGGTCCACATCCATACTCTGGCTGAACATACCGTTGCCCTCATATTTAAAGATGAGGAACACCAGGATCGCCGCGCCGATGAGAAATGCCGCCGCCATTCCCGCAAGAATGGGCAGCGCCAGCCGCTTCTTGGTTTTTGTGCCGCCGCGGGCGGCAGGCCGCGCGCCTGTTCGGGGACGCTGCTGGCCTCCAGACTGTTTCGTAGCCGTTTTGTTCACCACTTTGTCGATGTACCGTGTGGGCGCTGTGTCCGTAAGGTACTGATATTCAAACTTCACACTGGGGTTGCGCTTGAACTCGTCGATGTCCGCCAGCATGGCCTGAGCGGAGGGATAACGTTCCCTCGGTTCCTTGGCCATGGCACGCTCGGTGATGGCCGCCAGCGCCTCGGGCACCGCGGGGTTCAGCTCCCGCAGGGGCGTGGCCGTATCCGCGATCTGTTTAATGGCCACGGACACCGGACTGTCGGATTCAAACGGCAGCTTTCCCGAAAGCATCTCGTACATCATCACGCCCACGGAATAGATGTCCGCCTTTGCGTCGGTGGTATCGCCCTTCGCCTGTTCAGGACTGATGTAATGCACCGAGCCGATGGCCTTATCGGTCATCGTCTGGTTCTCGCTACGGGAAAAGCGGGCGATGCCGAAGTCCATCACCTTGATGGTGCTGTCCGCCAGCAGCATGATGTTCTGCGGCTTGATGTCCCGGTGCACGATGCCCTTCTCATGGGCGTGCTGCAGCGCCGCCAGAACCTGTGTGATGAAGTGCAGCGTCTCTTTATACGTCAAAGGCTGGGCGCGGTACTCCATATATTCTTTCAGCGTGATGCCGTCGATATACTCCATCACGATAAATTGGAGCTTGTCCGTCACGCTGACATCGTATACCTTTACGATATTGGGATGATCCAGCACCGAAATCGCCTTGGATTCGTTTTTAAACCGCCGCACAAGATCCTCGTTGCCGCGGCATTCCTCCCGCAGGATCTTCACCGCCACAAGGCGGTTTTCCAAAAGGTCGGTGGCTTTGTAGACGTTGGCCATGCCGCCGGAGCCGATCAGCTCCTCCAGTTGGTAACGGCCGTCCAGTTTTTTCCCGATCAAATTATCCATTGTTCTCCTCCACTGCCTCTACTTGCATCAGCAGGACCGTAATGTTGTCAAGGCCGCCGCCCTCCAGCGCCTTCTGCACCAGCGCGTCCGCCGCCTCATAAAAAGGCGTGCGCGCCAGCGTTTCCTCGATCTGCGGCACAGAAACGCAGTTGCTCAGCCCGTCGCTGCACAGCAGCAGGATGTCCCGGGGGCTCACTTCTTTTTCGCCGAAATCCGCCTCCACATCCCGTCCCACGCCCAAAGCGCGGGTGATGAGGTTCTTGCGCGGATGATTCTGAGCTTCCTCCTCCGTCAGCGCGCCCTGCTCCACCATCTCCTGCACCATGGAATGGTCTTTTGTAAGCTGAAGCAGCTTGTTGTTGCGAAACAGATAAATGCGGGAATCGCCCACATGCACATACTGCGCAAGGCCTCCGCGCACCAGCGCGCATACAACAGTGGTGCCCATGCCGCTGAGCGAAGGCGTGCCCCGCGCCTTTTCATAAACGCTGCGGTTGGCCTGCTCCACGGCGCTTTCCAGCAGTGCGCGTCCGGCCTGCGGGGTGTGCGCCTCGTCAATACCCGCCTCGATGGCCTGCTGCAGCGCATCCACCGCCATGGTGCTGGCCAAGCGGCCGCCGCGCGCACCGCCCATACCGTCGCACACGGCACCCCAAACAGCGTCGTCCGGGCGGCGCCCCCCCCGGTAGCTGTCCTGGTTTTCGCTGCGCTGGCTGCCGATATCTGTTTTAGCGACAAGCTTCATGCGGTCGTTCCTCCTTTTGCCTCGCGGCGCAGCTGGCCGCAGGCGGCGCTGATGTCGGTGCCCAGGCGGCGGCGCACGGTGGCGTTGACGCCCAGCTCCGTCAGGAGCGTTTGAAAACGTTTGACGTTAGCGGCATCCGTAGCGGAATACGGCGAGCCGTCCACGGGATTGATGGGAATAAGGTTCACGTGCGCACCCATGCCCTTGATGAGCTGTGCCAGCCTGCGGGCCGTCTGCGGGCTGTCGTTCACGCCGTTCACCATTGAATACTCAAAGCTGACGCGGCGGCCGGTCTCCTGCTGGTAGTCCCGGCAGGCCCGGATGAGCTGTTCCACGGGATACACATCGTTGACCGGCATCATCGAACTGCGCATTTCATCCGTGGGCGCATGCAGCGAGACCGAAAGCGTCAGGCCAAGATGCCGTTCGGCCAGCTTGTAGATCATCGGCACGAGGCCGCAGGTTGAAAGGCTGATGTTGCGCATGCCGATGTTCACGCCATTCGGCGAAGAGATGATGGACAGGAAGTCCATGACATGATCAAAATTATCGAGCGGTTCGCCAATGCCCATGAGCACGATATGGGAAACGCGTTCTCCGGTATCCCGGGCAGCGGCGTATACCTCGTTTGCGATCTCACCCGCCGTGAGGTTGCGCACACGCCCGCCCTGCGTGGAAGCGCAGAAGCGGCAGCCCATACGGCAGCCCACCTGTGTGGACACGCATACAGTATTGCCATAGGAATAGCGCATCAATACCGTTTCGATGCAATTGCCGTCCGGCAGGCGGAACAGGTATTTCACCGTACCGTCCTTCGATTGCTGGCGGCGCTCAGTCTCCAGCGTCTCGATGAAAAAGCGTTCTTCCAGCGCGGCGAGAAACGCCTTTGGCTGATCCGTCATTGCAGAAAAAGAGCGCGCCTGCTTTTCATGCAGCCATTTGAAAAGCTGTTTTTCGCGAAACGCGGGCTGCCCCATTTCCTTCACCAGTTCCGCAAGCTGCGGCTCGGTATATGAAGAGATTCCTGTCTGGTTCATTTTATCACAATCTTTCCAGAGATGCTATGAAAAAGCCGTCTGTTCCCGTGCGGAACGGGTAAAGTGTAAGAAAATCGTCATCTTTTGTCGTCCCCGGCAAAACACACTCCACACTGCGCGTACGAAACTCCGGATACTCTTTCAAAAAGGGCCGGACGATACCGGCATTTTCATCCGGATTCAGCGTACAGGTAGAGTAGACGAGCCGCCCGCCCGGCCTCACATAGCGCGCGGCTGTCTCCAGGATCGCCCGCTGCAGCCGTACCAGTCCATCCAGGCCGTCCAGCGTTTTCTGCCGGATATCCGGCTTTTTCGCCAGCACACCAAGGCCGGAGCAGGGTACGTCGCACAGCACTGCGTCCGCGCCCGCAAACGCCTCATTGTAAACGGCGGCATCGTTGTGCAGCACGCGGCCGCAGGCCACGCCCAGCCGTTCCAGCGCGCCGCCGACCAGCGTCAGGCGGTTTTGAGCCGCGTCGCAGGAAACCAGCGTCCCCTTGTTCTCCATGTACTGCGCCAGCGTGGCGCTTTTGCCGCCGGGGGCCGCGCACAGGTCCAGCACGGTATCACCGGGCCTTGGCGACAACGCCGCGCAGGCAAGCTGGGACGCCTCGCCCTGCACATGGAACAGGCCTTGCTTGAACAGCTTCAGCGCCGTAACGTCTCCCCTGCATTCCACATACAGGCTGTCCGGGACCGCGCCGCGTCGGGTGGCCATGCCCTGCCGGGCAAATTCCTCCTCCAGCGCCCCGATATCCGTTTGCAGCGTGTTCACGCGCACGCACAGGGGCGGCGGTGTGAAGCTGGCCTTCAAAATATCCTCACACTGGTCCGGGCAGCGCGTCTGCAGCAGCCCGGCGATCTGCGGCGAAACGCTGTACTCCACGCAAAGGCGCTCGGTCTCGTTGGAGTAATGTTCGACGGTGAGGTCGTAAGCGGCGGCGCGGCGCAGCACCGCATTGACAAGCCCCGCAGCGCTGGATTTCCCCATCTGCCGCGTGAGCGTGACGGATTCGCTGATGGCCGCGCGCACAGGCACGCTCTTCAGATAACGCGCCTGATACAGCCCGCTGCGCAGAATGGCGCGCACCGCCGCATCCAGCTTTACCAGAGGCTTTTGCAGGAATTTCTGCAGGATATGGTCCAGCGTCACCATACGCTCTACGGTGCCGTAGAACACGGCGCTGAGAAATGCCCGGTCCCGCGCTGTTCCGGTGAAGCCGTCCAGCGCATGGCGCAATACAAGGTTTGCGTAACCGTCCTGTTCCTGTTTTATCAGCGCGGCCACGGCCGCGCGGCGGGGATTCTCCATAGCTGCTCCTTTGATTCCCTGCCGCAGCCTCAAGCGGCACGTGCGCTGCGCGCATGCCTCTTTCTATATACGGCAAAAGCAGGAAATTTATTGCAATTTGTCACCATTTGTAAACCGGCGGCCGGCGGCCCAGGCGCTGCCTTCCATGGGTCTGCTCCCCTCGGGCACTACTTCCAGAAGCGTCAGCGCGCCGGACGCACAGGCTACCTTCAGCGGTTTTGTGCTCAATATCTCACCCGGCGCGCCCGCGGCTGCATCGTCACACAAAGTGCGCAGCACTTTCACCTTTTTTCCGCCGTACTCAAAATATGCAACGGGCCACGGGTTCAAACCGCGGATGAGGTCGTGCAAACGGCGGGCGGGCGCGTCAAATCCGAAATGCGCCTGTTCTTTTGTAAGGGGCGGCGCCAGCGTGGCCTCGGCGTCATTCTGCGGCCGCGCCTGTGCCGTGCCCGCCGCGATATCCTCCATCGCCGCCAGCAGCGTGCGTGCTCCCTCCTGTGTGATGCGCTCAAACAGCTCGCCGGAGGTCTCGTTCTCGCCAATTTCCACCGGGGAGACCCGCAGGATATCGCCTGTGTCCAGGCCCTCATTTAAATACATAATGGAAACGCCGGTCGTCTTTTCGCCGTTGATAACAGCCCACTGCACGGGCGCAGCGCCCCGGTATCTGGGAAGCAGTGAAACATGCAGATTGATGCAGCCGTATTGGGGGATCGCAAGCACTTCCGGCGGCAGGATGCGGCCATAGGCCACCACCACGATCAGCTCGGGGGCAAGCGCACGGATGTTTTCCGCCTGCGCGGCGTCCCGCAGCGTCCCAGGCTGAAACACGGGGATGCCGTGCGCCATCGCTGTGCGCTTGACAGGCGGGGCCGTCAGCACCTGCTTGCGGCCGACAGGCTTATCCGCCCGCGTATAGACACCACATACCGTATGCCCTGCGTCAAGGATCGCCTCCAGCGCAGCAGCCGCGATATCGGGCGTACCCATAAACAGGATGTTCAATGCTCATTCCTCCGTTGCGCTTTCGTCCTCGTCGTCGTGCTCCTGATCCTCATAGAAGAACTCGGCAAGGTCCATGATGGTAACGCCGTCCAGATGGTTCGTCTCGTGGCAGATGCAGCGCGCCAGCATGTCCTCGCCTGTCAGCGTAAACGGTTTTCCGTGGCGGTCAAACGCGCGCACGGTCACCTTCTGCGGACGGCGGATGGCGGCGTTATGCCCCGGAAACGAAAGGCAGCCCTCATACTGGAGCACCTCGCCCTCCTGCATGATGATCTCCGGATTCACGAATTCCAGGTACTTCGGCTCGTAACCCTCGGGCACCTCTCCGTCCTCAGGCAGGTCACGCTCATCCAGGCTGACGAACACGCGGCGCATCACTCCCACCTGCGGGCCCGCCAGGCCGTACCCCTGTGCGTCGGCCAGCGTCTCGATCATGTCGTCCAGCAGCTCCGCCAGACGGTCGTCAAAGTTTGTAACGGGACGGCATTTCTTTTTCAAGATTGGATCGCCGTCCTGTACGATAGTGCGTAAAGCCATAATCAAATCCCTCCAAGATTTTCGTTTGCAGCTGATAATATTTTATGTGTTAAATGTCTGCGTCCGAATGGAAATCCAGATAAACGGACACTTTTCCCGGCCATCCGGCCGCGTTGTACGCCGCCAGCGCCTCCCCCATCAGCGCGCGGAAAGCATTGTCGTTGCGGCACTTAAGCGTGAGCTTGTAGCGGTAATGGTTGTTCACCATGGCAATGTTCATGGGCGCGGGGCCGAGGATACGCAGCGGAATACCGCTGCGCTGCTGTGCAAGACGCTGCACGTCCGCCGCAAAGGCACGGGATGCCGCCAGCACCTCCGGCTCCTTCGCACCGGAAAAGCCCGCCAGACAGATGGTGCAGAACGGTGGGTAAAGGTTCAGCCTGCGGAAGGATATCTCCTCTGCAAAAAAAGATTTATAATCCTGCCGCGCCGCCAGATTCAGAACCGGATGGTTTGGGTCCACCGTCTGGATGAGCGCCCGGCCCGCCTGAGCCGCGCGGCCGCCCCGCCCCACCACCTGGGTCACCAGCGAAAAAACATTTTCGAACGCCTTGTATCCCTGCGCAAACAAAAGCTGGTCGATGCCCAGCACGCCCACCAGCGTCACCTTTTCAAAATCGAGTCCCTTGGCCACCATCTGCGTGCCCAGCATGATATCATATTCGCCCTTTGCGAAGCGGCGCAGCATGGTCTCGTGGGCGTTTTTGCGGGAGGTCGTGTCCAGGTCCATGCGCAGCACCCGCGCCGCGGGAAACATCTGCTCCAATTCCTCCTCCACGCGCTGGGTGCCGAAGCCCGTATACTTCAGCTTGCCGCCGCAGGCAGGGCACACCTCCGGCACCGGACTGACGGATTTGCCGCAATAATGGCACAGCAAACGGCCGTCCGCTTTGTGGTACACCATGGGCACGCTGCAGGCATCGCATTTCACCACCTCACTGCAGGCGGTGCACATGCCCACTGTTTTGTATCCGCGACGGTTCAAAAGAAGGATGGTCTGCTCGCCCCGGGCCAGATTGCGCGAAATTTCATCCGCCAGCGCCCGGCTGACGGACGATGCGTTGCCCGCGGCCAGCTCCTCGCGCATGTCCACCAGCCGCACCTCCGGCAGCGGCATGTGGTTGTAGCGTTCCGACAGCTCCACCAGCGTATACCGGCCCGCCTGCGCGGCATAGTAGCTTTCCGTGGAGGGCGTGGCCGAGGCCAGCAGCAGCAGCGCGCCGTGAGCCGCGGCACGGCGCTTCGCCACATCGTGGGCGGAATAGCGCGGCGCGCTCTCGGAGTGATAGGTATGCTCCTGCTCTTCGTCGATGATAATAACGCCGATGTCCGGCAGGGGCGCAAACACAGCGCTGCGCGTGCCCACCACGATGTCTGCGCCGCCGTTTTGGATCTGCTGCCACTGCAGAAGGCGCTCGGTATTGGAGAGCGCCGAGTGCTGCACGGCCACTCTGTCTCCAAAAAAGGCTTTCAAGCGGTAGATCATCTGCGGCGTAAGCGAAATTTCCGGCACCAGCACCAACGCCTTGCGCCCCGCCGCAACCGCCTTTTCGATGAGCTTTAAAAACACCAGCGTCTTTCCGCTGGAAGTGACGCCGTGCAGAAGCGCGGCCGCGGGCCGGCCCGTATCCATCAGAGCCGCCAGGCGGCTGTAAGCCGCCTGCTGCGCCGGTGAAAGCGCGATCGTCTCCTGCGCGGGGCTGTAATTCTCATACAACGCTACGCTTTTATCCTGAGCGGAAACAGCCAGCACGCCTTTTTTCACAAGGCCCGCCAGCACCGCCTTCGTCACGCCCTGCTCTTCCAGCTCCTTCTGTGTTTTGGGGCCGAAAGCCAGCGCGTCCCAGGCAGCCTGCTGCTTTTCGGTACGGCGTCCCTGCCAGGGGGCGTCTGTGCGCCGGTATACCGGCTCGGTATGGCGCACAAGCTGCTTTTGCAGCTGCGGTACGGGGCCGGTATTCACAGCTTTGTACTGCGCTCCGTAGGGAATGATGGCCTTGACCGCCTCGTAATAGGTGCAGAACGTGTGTTCCTTGAGATAATAGACCAGACGCAGCAGCTCATCCGACAGGCGCGCCTGTTCAGGCGCAGCGTCGTACAGTGATTTCAGCCTTTTGCCCGCCGCCTCCGGCGCATCCAGTCCGAGCACCACGCCCATCCTCGCGGCCGCGCCGCGGCCGAACGGGACAAGCACCATGCTGCCCACAAAAACTCTGTCCTGCAGGTGCGCCGGCACACTGTAAGAATACAGCTTATCAAAATGAAAGGTGGCGTTGCTGACCGCCACCTGCACGCATTCGGCCAAGCACTCCACCCTCCCTTTCCGGCTGCCTGTTCCTTTTACATAACGCTAGTCCTGCTGGCGCTGCTTCAAAATACGGTAGATCTCGTCCGCGCATGCGTCCACATCGCGGTTCTCCACCGAAAAATCATACTCTCTGGCATAGGGCAGTTCTTCCTCTGCCCGCTTGAGCCGGCCGGCAATCGCCTCTTCGCTCTCTGTCCCGCGGCCGCGCAGGCGGGCGCGCAGCTCGTCCATACTGGGCGGCATGATGAAAATGAGCGTGCTTTCCGGATAAAGCTTTTTGATATTCGCCGCGCCGACCACCTCAATGACCAGCACAACGGTCGTGCCCCTGTCCAGGCGGGCGTCCACCTCCGACTTGGGTGTGCCGTAATACTTCCCGCAGTAATTCACATATTCCAGCATCTCGCCCCGGTCGATTTTTGCCTCAAACTGCTCATTGGTAAGAAAATAATAATTTTCACCATCCGTCTCACCCGCACGGGGCGCGCGGGTGGTAGCCGAGACGGATATCTCGATTTCCGGATGCTTTTGCATCATCCGGCTGACGACAGTATCCTTGCCCGCGCCCGACGGACCGGAAACCACCAGCAGATAACGCTGCTTATTCATCGTCGTCCAGCTCCGCTTCATCGTCTTCGTCATTCAGACGGTTCGCCACCGTCTCGGGCTGTACGGCGGAAAGGATCACATGGTCGGAATCCGTGATGATGACCGCACGGGTGCGGCGTCCATAAGTGGCGTCGATGAGCGCCCCCTTGTCCCGCGCCTCCTGCACGATGCGCTTGATGGGCGCGGATTCGGGGCTGACAATGGCGATGAGCCTGTTGGCACTGACCATGTTGCCAAAGCCGATGTTGATGAGCTTCATTTCTGGTTCCTCCTATAACAGTATAGGCAGAGCGCAGGCTAAGCAGTCCCCCAAAAAAGAGAACACCCGTGAAAGACTTCCAAAGCCGCCCGCGTACATGCCGTGTTTTTCAGCGTGTCATTCGATGTTCTGGATCTGCTCGCGTATCTTCTCGATCTCCGCTTTCATATCCACCACCATGCGTGTGATCGCAAGCTCCTGGGCCTTGCTTCCGATGGTGTTGGTCTCCCGGTTCAGCTCCTGCGTCAGGAAATCCAGCTTGCGGCCCACCGGCTCGTTCTTCTCCAGAATGTCCCGATACTGCCGGATGTGGCTGCGCAGGCGGACCGTCTCCTCGTCCACGGCCGTTTTATCTGCAAAGATGGCGGCTTCCGTCAGAATGCGCGCCTCATCGATGTTCGTGTCTTCCAGCAGCGCTTTCAGCTTGGCGTACAGCTTCTCCGTGTATTTCTGCACGCGCTCGGCGCTCGTCTGCTCGATCTCGCCCACCGCCTGCTCCAGATACACCAGGCGCGAAAGGATATCCGCCCTCAGCTTCTCCCCCTCGGCGGCGCGCATGGCGACGAAATTTTCCACCGCAGCCTCAGCCACGGCCTTCACGTCCGCCCACAACTGCTCCTCGTCCGTCTCTGCCTTGCGTGTGGTGAAGATATCTGAAAAACGCGTCAGCGTGCCCGCTGTGACATCGTTTTCAACACCCAGCGCACTGCTCATCTCGCCGATGGCATCCAGATATCCTTTTGCCAGGTCCAGGTTCACGCTGATGGAAGCCTCCGGCGCACCAACGTTTACCACGGTCAGCGCCAGCTCTGTTTTGCCGCGGGAGATGGTGGCGTTCACCAGCTTTTTCAGCTTGTCGTCCAAAAACGCAAAGCTGCGCGGCATGCGGGAGGTGTACTCAAAATATCGGGAGTTCACGCTTTTGATCTCGACTGTGATATCGCGCCCGCTTCGCTCCTGCTCGGCGCGCCCGTAGCCGGTCATGCTCAGCACCATAAAACAAGCCCTCTTTCCCCATGATAATAGATATATCTATATTACTGCTTTTCGCCATTTTTTGCAAGTTTTCTCGCTGTTTCTCCTCCGTGCTCCGCAACGCCCCGGGCCGTGCGGCGGCAAAAGGTACGAAAACAGCGCCGTCCCCATATGGGAACGGCGCTGTATAAAGCTGGGTGAATTATACTATCAAGTGCAACACTTTAGGGGAACAAAAAGAAGTCCATACAGAACCCTGGTAGAATGAAGTTACCACACCACCAAACCACCGGAGGGAACTGTATGAACTATCATCATCTTACCATAGAAGAGCGCAGTTGTATACGGAAATATTATGTGGATGGGTTGAGCTATCGAGAGATCGCTCGGCTGATCGGGAGAAACGTGAGTACTGTGTCGCGGGAGATACGGCGGAACTGCAGCCACATGTATGACATTCCGACCTACTACCCGCACACAGCGCAGAAGAAGTATCTGCTGCGCCGTTCCTACTGCCACCGCGGGATGTTCCATTCACAGGAAGTGCTCGACTACATAGAGGAAAAGCTGCGGGCGACCTGGTCGCCGGAGCAGATCGCCTGTACCCCTTGTGAGCTGAAGCTGCCAAGCTGGCGTACCATCTACCGGTGGATCTACGAGAAATACCTGGTAAATGGCAATCTGAAAGTACTGCGCCACAAGGGAAAGAGCCACGGAGTGAAAGAAACGCGAGGGAAATACAGTAAGGGAAAGTCGATCCGCAAGAGGGACAAGTCGGTATACAGCCGTGAGGAAGCCGGGCATTGGGAAGCGGATACAGTGGTGAGTGGCCAGGGCAAAAGCAAAGCCTGCTTTGCCACCCTGGCGGAGCGCAAGACTCGGTTTTACATTGCCATGAAGATGTCGGACCGACGGGCGGAGACCATGGAGAACGCCATTGTCGCTGCATTGTCCGCTTTCCCTCCGCAACTGGTCAAGACCATTACCTGCGACCGGGGCACGGAGTTTGCCAACTGGCGCCGCATTGAAGAACGATTGCATTGCGAGGTCTATTTTGCCGACCCATATTGTGCCTGGCAGAAAGGTACAAACGAGAATCTGAACGGCCTGCTCCGGGAGTTTTATCCCAAGGGCAGGAACCTTTCCCGTGTTGCTCCCGCCACATTAAAACGAAACCTGGCGTTGTTGAACGCCAGGCCTCGCAAAGTTCTGTACTTCCATTCTGCTCAGGAATTATGGGACTTCGAGCTCAATTCCTGTTGCACTTAGTTTGACAATTCACTAGCTGTTTACACCGGATGGGATTTGCCTTCAAAATCGACGTGATCACCGTCGACGCCGGCCAGCTTGTTGTTGCGCTTCTCAAAGAACTTGGGCGCGACCTGCGGGAACATGGCGTACGTGAGCACGTCCTCCTCCTGCATGACATACTTGCTGGCTTCCGCCTTCAGCTTCTCGATCTCCGGCTCCAGCAGATCTGCCGGACGGCAGGTGATGGGCTGCTCGTCGCCGAGGATCTGCTTTGTGAACTCGGGGCTGATGGGAGCAGGCGTCTTGCCGTAGTCGCCGTGAACAAGGCCTTTGAACTCCTTCGTTACCATCTTGTAACGCTCGCCCAGAATGACGTTGAACACCGCCTGGGTGCCGACGATCTGGCTCGTCGGGGTAACGAGCGGCGGATAGCCGGAGTCCTTGCGCACGCGGGGGATCTCCTGCAGCACGGCGTCGAGCTGGTCCTCCTTGCCCGCGTCCTTCAACTGCTTGAGCAGGTTGGACAGCATACCGCCCGGCACCTGATACAACAGCGTATTGGCGTCCACGCCCAGCATTTTCGGGCTGAGCTGGCCGCTGGCCAGATATTTCTCACGCAGCTTGGCGAAGTGCTCGCGCACCACGTTCAGCTTTTTCAGGTCAAGGCCCGTGTCGTAATCGGTACCCTGAAGCGCAGCCACAAGGCTCTCGGTGGGCATATGGCTGGTGCCCAGCGACAGCGGGCTGATGGCCGTATCAATAATATCCGCGCCCGCCTCAATGCCCTTCAGGATGGACATGGAAGCAAGGCCGGAGGTGTAGTGGCTGTGGATGTCCACGGGGATGGAAACAGTCTCTTTCAAGGACTTCACCAGTTCATAGGTGGAGTACGGCGTCAGCAGGCCGGCCATATCCTTGATGCAGATGCTGTGCGCGCCCATCTCCTCCAGGGTCTTGGCGTACTTGGCGAAATACTCGTTGTTGTGCACGGGGCTCAGCGTATAGCTGATGCAGCCCTGCACATGCGCCTTTTCCTTAATGGCGGCTTTGATGGCCGTCTCCAAGTTGCGCGGGTCGTTCAACGCGTCGAAAATACGCAGGATGTCAATGCCGTTGGCAACGGACTTCTGCACGAAATACTCGACGGCGTCGTCCGCGTAATGGCGGTAGCCCAGCATGTTCTGGCCGCGGAACAGCATCTGCAGCTTGGTGTTCGGCATTTCCTTGCGCAGGATGCGCAGGCGGTCCCACGGGTCCTCGTCCAGGAAACGGATGCAGGAGTCGAACGTCGCGCCGCCCCAGCACTCTACGGAGTAATAGCCCACTTCATCCATCGCAGGCAGGATGGGACGCATCTCGTCCATCGTCATGCGCGTAGCGATCAGCGACTGATGCGCGTCGCGCAGGGCGACCTCGGTAATCTTAATCGGTTTTTTTGCCAAAATCGTTCACCTCTCTGTTCAGTTCAGGGAAACGAGCAGATCGCCCACGTTCACAACGTCGCCCTTGCGGCAGTTCACGGAAGCAACCGTGCCGTCCTGCGGCGCAACGATCTCGTTCTCCATCTTCATGGCTTCCAGGATGCACAGCACGTCGCCGGCCTTGACGGAAGCGCCCACAGCGGCCTTCACGTCCAGAATATTGCCGGGCATCGGAGCCGTAACGGTGACAGCGCCGGTGCTGCCTGCGGCGGCAGGCGCGGCGGGCGCAGCAGCGGGGGCGGCGGCAGGCGCAGGAGCGGCAGCCGGGGCCGGGGCAGCTGCGGGAGCCGGAGCTGCGGCAACAGGCGCGGCAGCGGCGCCGCCGGCGGTCTCTTCCACAGTAACGTTATAAGCGGTGCCGTTTACGGTGATATTGAAAGTTTTCATGGGATATCCTCCTGTTTATTATCTTTACTATTTCAATTACAGAGACATGTTGCCGTGTTTCTTCGGCAGACGCTGGGTGCGTTTGGTGGAAAGCATATCCAGAGCGGATACAACGGCGGCGCGGACGCCTGCGGCGGGCACTGCCATATCGGCCAGGCCGGCTTCCACGGCAGCGGCGGCGCTGCACACATCGGCAGCATACCGGGCGGCCAGCTTCGCGGTATCGGCCGCGATATTGGTGCCGTTCTCCAGCTCATCCTTATACAGCACGGTAACGGCTGCCTTCGGATCCAGCGGGGCCACGGTGCAGCCCTCGACAGCGATCGTCAGGTCCGCGTTTGCCAGCGCGGTATACGCAACGCCCACGGCCTTGCCCGTGATGACAGCCACCTTCGCGGTGGTAGCGTCGGCGTAAGTACCTGCCAGACGCGCAGCTTCGCGCAGGCCGCCCGCCATATCATCGGAAGCGCTCTTTACAAAGCCGTCGGTATTTACAAGCGTGACAACCGGAATGCTGAACGCATCGCACAGACGTACAAAACGCGCGGCCTTGGACACGCAATTGCGGCACAGCACATCCTCGGCGCCCTTGGTGGCGACAATGCCCACCACATTGCCCGCCACCGTCGCCAGCGCGGTGTAAACGGTTTTGCCATAGCCCGCATACAGCTCGACTGCGCTGTTTGCGTCCGCGATGCTGGCTGCGGCTTCCACCGGGCAGTATTTCGCCAGGTTCAGCGTGCCCGCAGGAGCGGACGGCTCAAACACGGCGGGGCCGGCCAGATTGTTGGCAGGCAGCAGGCCCACCAGTTCGGCCGCCTTGGCAGCGGCCTCCTCGGCGCTGTCCACGACAATGGCCGCAACGCCCGCCTTGGCGGCAAACTCGGCGCTGCCCGCGCCCTCCAGCTTATCGCCTGCGGCGGCAGAGGTAAACGGAGCCGTCAAAAACAGCTCGCCCTCCTTGCTTACAATGCACACATCGGCAGCGGCAGCGGCCAGAGCGGAGCCCGCACCGCACACGCCGGTGACAACGGCGATCTGAGGCACAACGCCGGAGACCTTTGCCACGGCGGCGGCAACAGCCGCGCTGCCGGAAAGCGCCGCAAGGCCCTCTTCCAGCTTCGCGCCCACGGAGTTGTAGAACGTTACGACGGGGTTGCCCGTTTTCGCGGCCATGTCCAGAACCTTGACGACCTTCTCGGTGTCTTTTTCGGCCACGGCCGCGCCTGTCTGGCACACGGCGTAAACGGGGGTGCCGTTCGCGCTGCCAAACGCAGCGGTGACAGCGCCATCCGCGTAAAGCGCGCTGTAAGCGCCTTCGTCGAAGAATTTGGCAAGCACATCCTTGCCGGTTGTTGCGATAGCCATTAACAGCCCTCCTGCATTTTAAAAAAATTCCGAAATTAATATCATTATACTATTTTGACAAATCAATAACAAGTGTTTCTGTTATGATTTCCGTAAAATTATTCGCAAGTATGGAAAATACTGCTGTTGGGAACGTCGCCCTGCGCTTCCGGGAAGAAAACGTTCTTCCATTCGGCAAGCTTTTCGTCCTCCCCGTTTACCCGGAAGGACGTGGCCCCGGCGTTTTCGCCTGCGGCCACACAGGCGCGCACCGCGCCGTCCACAAACATTTTTTCCTCCACGCCGCACTCCAGCACCTGCGTCACCGCGCCGTCCACACGGTACAGCATGTGGCCCAGATATTTGGGACCGTCCATTACGACATATCCCTCCACTTCTCCCTCGAAGCGGCCGTTGTTCAAAAGATCGATCACATCATATTCCCGGATGGGGCGCATTGCGATCATCCTCTGTTCCCTCCCCGTTTTTTTCTTGCCGCCACAGCGCCCTTGGGCGCGCGCGGGCCGTGAGGCCCAGCCGCGGTGCGGCGCGCGGCGTTGGCCGCCGTATTTTTCGCAATGGTGGCCGTGGCCTTTCCGCGGGAGGCGGCCGTGCGCAGCGCCGTCACCTCCTGGCTTGTCAGCTCCCGGTACTGGCCTGGCTGCAGCATGCCCAGCTTTACCGCGCCCAGTGCCGAACGGCGCAACCGGATGACATCCAGGCCCACGGCTTCGCACATACGGCGGATCTGGCGGTTTTTTCCCTCACGGATGGTCATTTCCAGCACTGTCCGCTCCGGTTCGTCCGTCACCACATGGATGGCAGCGGGCAGCGTTTTGCTTCCGTCGTCCAGCACAACGCCGTCCGTCAGCGCAATGATCTGCTCCTCGGTTGCGTGGGGGCGCACCGTCACGCGGTACAGCTTGGACACTCCATGGCTGGGGTGCGTGAGCAGATTGGCAAAATCACCGTCATTCGTCAGCAGCAGCAGCCCCTCGCTGTCCTTGTCCAGACGCCCCACCGGGTACACCCGAACGGGCACGTCCGCAATCAGGTCCATTACCGTTTTGCGCCCACGCTCATCGTTCGTGGTGGTGATGTATCCCCGGGGCTTATACATCATATAATAATATTTCTCCGACTTCTTCGGCACATAGACCTTCTGTCCGTCTACAGTGAGCAGGTCTTTCAGCGTGTCCATTTTATCGCCCACTGTGACGGGCCTGCCGTTCAGCTTCACGCGGCCCTCACGGATGAGCTGTTCTGCGGCCCGGCGTGAGCATACGCCCTGCTCGGCCAGCACTTTCTGGATTCTTACGTCGCGCATGGTCTCTCCTTTTCTTTCCCCTGTCTGATCACTTTCCCGATGCAGCCCGGCCACAAAAAACGGCGGAGCCAGGGCGTGCGCGGGCCGGACAGCATGACGCGTCCGGCCGCACGGCACGCCCGCGCCGCCGCGTTATTCCGCCGCCGGGGCCGCAGGCCGGGCTTCGCTCTGCGCCTGCTGCTCCTTCTGTTTGTTGTTGAACAGCGCCGTGATCTTATCAACCATGTCCGGCAGCATACCAATGGCGCGGTCTACACTGTTGGAGGTATCGGCAAGCTGCAGCATGCGCACGCTGCCGTCTTTTACCACCAGGAAAGCCACGGGCTGGATGGAAACACCCGCACCGCCGCCGCCGCCGAACAGGTCCTTCGTCGTCTTGCTGGGAAAATCCGCGCCGCCGGAAGCGAACCCGAACGTCACCTTTGAAATGGGCAGCACCAGTGTGCCGTCCGCCATATTGATGGGATTTCCGATGATGGTATTGGAATCCACCATGCTCTTTATTTTTTCCAGGGTCACATCCATCAGGCCCTCAATGGGATGCTGGCTCATGCTGAATACCTCCGTTTGTTTTTAATGGCTCCGCAATGATATCAATTGGTTCGGCGCACAGCAGCCGCCTGCCGCAGCCTCTAAAGCACATGTTCATTCTTCAGCTGCACAAGCGCGTAAAGCGCCGCTGTTATCATTATAATCGGTGATGCGCCTATTTTACAAGAGAAATATGGCCCGGCCGTGATCTCTCCGGTAAAATCAGCCAAAATGCGCACCTGCCTGAAGCTCAGGTTGAAAAAATTTTGCAGCGCGGCGGCAGCTCCGCCCACCCATGCCTGCGCTCTGCCATAGGCGGCAGCTGTCTGCGCCGCATCGTCCCTATGTATGGGCAGGATAAAAATAATGCCTGTAAAATGCAGTGCCCGGAACACGCGGCGCATGAATGCACCGGCGGCGGAAAGGATGCCCTGCACCTTTTCAAACGTCATATGAAGCTTCGGCTCCGGCTTAGCCGGCTGCTCCTTCGGGGCACTTTCCGGCCGCGGCGGCGTTTTCTTTTTCTTCCGGTCCGCCTTTTCCTTCATGGGATACAGGCGGAAACTGAAAATGCCCAATAGTTTCAGTCTGGCCGTAAACTCTCCCTGCTTATACTCCACCGCCACAGCCGCCGGAACAATAAGCAGAACCGCAAGCAGCGCCAAAAGCCCCAGGACCACCCAAAGCAGCACCATCAGAAACGTGTGCATCACACATCCCCTTCCGGTGCAAACGCCTGTGCGCCGTCCGCGTCCTCATCGCCGGAATACGCAGCCTCCCCCGCGGCCTCTTCCATTTCCGCATAGTCGTCACCGTGCAGCGGCGGCAGCTCAGCCAGCGAGGCGATGCCGAACGTACGCAGGAATACATCCGTCGTGCGGAAGGACACCGGCCGTCCGGGCAGGTCCAGCCGTCCGGCTTCCTCGATCAGCCCTTTCTGCACCAGCGTCTGCACTGTGGACGAAGAATCCACGCCCCGCACCTGCTCGATAAAGGAGCGGGACACCGGCTGATTGTACGCAATAATGGCCAGGACTTCCAGCGCAGCCGGAGAAAGCGGCGTGTTGCGCCGCGTGTCCATGATATCTTTGATATACGGCGCATAAGCCGTTTTGGTGGCAAGCTGCCAGCGGTCCTCCAGCTGGAGCAGCACAAGACCGCGGTCTTCGGCCTCGTAATCGTCCCGCAAGGAAAGAAGAAGGCGCGATACCGCGTCCTCCTCCACCCCCAGCACGCCCGCCAGGCGTTCCGCCGTGACAGGCTCGGCATGAGCGAACAGCATGGCCTCTACCGCGGCCTTGGTTTGTTTCAGATCCATTTTAATCCTCTCCCGCTTCTCTGGCAGTCTTAAGGGGGCGTATGCCGTTACATTTTACGCCCGGTGCGTACGGTGAGCGATTCGTCGTCCGCGATGGCGATGCGTCCGGCGCGCACCAGTTCCAGAACCGCGAGGAACGTAGCCACGGTCTGGCTGCGCCCCCCCTCCTTGACGAACAGCTGGCGAAGCCGCCTGACACGGCCTGTCATCAAGCCGCGCAGCACATGTATGATACGTGAGGTGACGGAAACGAAAGGCGCGGTGGTAAGCGGTTCGAACTGCTCCTGACGGGGCGGCTGCTTCTGACGGCTGCGTCCCTGCAGGGCGTTGTACGCTTCCTCCAGCAGATATACATCGTGACGCAGGCGGTACTCGGTATCCAGCTCGACCTCGGCCGGTTCACGCACCACGGTATATACGCCTTCGGCCATGCTGCGCAGCTGCGCAGCCACCTCCTTACAGGCGCTGTATTCCACCAGCATACCGGTGAGTTCTTCCTTCATGCGCTCAGCTTCTTCGCTCTTGGGCAGCAAAAAATACGACTTCATCTGCACCAGACGGGCGGCCATCTCGATAAATTCGCTTGCACTCTCCATCTGGTAAACAGGCAGGCCGTTCACCATCGAAACGTACTGGTCGATCAGGGCCACAATCTCGATGTCATAAATATTCATTTTGTTTTTGGAGACGAGGTACAGCAGCAGGTCCAGCGGCCCCTCAAAATCTTCCAGCTTAAAAGTAATCGTCTGTTCCATCCGGCAGGGTGATTCTCCTTTTCAAAGCGCTGTTCAAAGCACGGCGCGCAGAATGGCCTCGATAAATCCCGTGGCCGACACCAGCAGGTTCCACACAAAATTTGTGGCAACGCGCAGAGGCGTGTCCAGCCAGCCCAGCATCAAAACCGCGAACAGCCCCACCATGATATACCGTTCATAGCGCATCAGCCCGAAATAGGCCCCGCGCGGCAGGAACACCGTTGCAATGCGTGAGCCGTCCAGGGGCGGCACAGGCATCAGGTTAAACACGGCCAGCGTGATATTCGTCCACACCATCTGGAACAGCACCGCGGATACGAATATCCAGCCCTGCGTGCCGGGTGCGAGGTAGTACACCAGCTTGTAAAAGATCATACACAAAAAGGCCAGCAGCAGATTCGATGCCGGGCCTGCGGCAGCGGAGAGCGCCATATCCCTGCGGGGATGCCGGAAATTCGTTGCCGCCGCGATAGGCACGGGCTTGGCCCAGCCGAAGCCGACAAAGATCATGCAAAGCGCACCCAGAAAATCAAAATGGCGCAGCGGGTTCAGCGACAAACGGCCATAGCGCTTGGCTGTAGGGTCTCCCAGCTTGTCCGACGCCCACGCATGGGCGGATTCATGCACGGGGATCGCGGTGAGCAGCGCGACAGCGCGGGCCACATAGGTGGCAAGCAGGTCCCAATTCACGCGATGTCTCTCCCCTTCCGGCCGCGGCGCACAGCAGGCGCGTTCTGCGGCGTAAACTTTATCCAACGGATATTATATGATACCATTTTTCCGATGGGAACACAAGTACGCAGACGCCGTCTGCATTCCCGGTTCATGGGATATCGCCTTTCCATCGAAAACGAAACATCTTCAGACCGTCCCTTGCAGCGAAGAACGGCGGGCGGTATACTTATTTTACGAATTCGCCCGCTCCCGCCAAACCAGGCTTGACCTGACAAAGGAGGAAAAGCAATGTCAAAATGCGCAAAATTCACGCTGTCTTTCAATCTTGATTTCACAAATGAAGAGTGAATCGCGATGTTTCAATTCTACCAAAACGCTTTCCATGCCCGAAAAACCTATGAAGGTACTCCTCCGGATAGCGATGATATCCATATCATGATGGATATTTACGGCGTTGAGAACCTTATCGGGCCCGGTGTAGCGCCCGGCAGCGGGAATTCCATATGCTGCGAGATTCGTTTTACGGATGAAAATGAATTTTGCAGAGCGTACGGCATATTAACACAGGAAAGCAAAAGCCATTCACTGGAAGGGCCGTTTCCCTGGGCGGCTAGATCGGGCCTTGTCGAAGATAAGTTCGGTGTCGGCTGGGCTCTTTATTACAACGAGTGAGTTTGTGCTTTTCCTCGCGCGGCCTTTCATTTTACGAAAACCGGCTGTTTAAAATATCTCTGATTTATTTTTGAAAAAAACTTGCTTTTTACCGGATTATTTGATATTATATTCTAGCGACTTGAAAAGAGGAGGTGCAGTAAATGGCAAAATGTGATTGCTGTGGGAAAGGCGTGACCTTTGGTATCAAGGTGTCCCACTCGCACAGACGTGCAAACAGAGCTTGGAAGCCCAACGTAAAAAGAGTGAAAGCTGTGGTTGACGGTTCTCCCCGTTATATCCACGCCTGCACCCGCTGCCTGCGTTCGGGTAAAGTTACCCGCGCTGTCTGATAGCGAACAACTGCACCCCGCACACATCCGTGTGCGGGGATTTTTTGTTATACCATGACGCCGCGAAGATGCCTCAACAAAACCGCACCTGCTGCGGTTTTGCATGGTTCAATGTTTTCAAAGCTCTGTGCGCCAGCACAGGGGCGTGTGCCTTGCACACGCGCGGCCGCGCAAGCGGCAGCTTTGAGGTTATTATACCATATGTTTCCCCAGCGCTAAACTGTACCGTGTACTCCTGCTCTTTCAATTCTCCAGTAAAATCCTTAAATCTTCATATGCCTCGCGGATATCCGGCAGGTCTGCGGGAAGTATATCTCTGTTTTTAATCTCTTTGGCATAACGGTCAAAAAATGTTTCTTCAAACGGTATGACCGGGAAGTCTTTTTCCAAGCCGTTTCGCGTCGCCGTAATTACAGCTTTCCCCTCTCGTATTTCATTCCGGAACAGCCATCCTTGGTCAGTGACCATAAAGCACTGATCAATGTGTTCCCTGTCGTTTTTTGCGCTGTCATATACAGCAAGCTCCGCTGCCCATGTGATGAAAAGATGCGCCGAAGCCCCCTGCTCAAAATCCACCTTTAAAAACTGTGTATCATCACATGCAAGCGAGTGTGTGTGGTCATCTGAAAAGAAGGCCCTTCCCACAACCCTCCGGCCCATCAAATAGCGCGCCGCATTCAAATTATGCAGCATAGCGTCCATGAATGGGCCACCATTTTTTTGGGGGTCCGTGGCCCAGCGGTTCCACGTAGGATAGTGGTGGAGCCAATCCTGCTTGTAAAGCGCCAGCTTACCGAATTCTCCTCCTGAAAATATTTCTTTATAAGCCGCAAATTGCAAGTGTAAGTTGGACACCTGCACGGTAGAACTTAGTGAATCAGAGCGTCGGTCAGGATGGAAGCCGCTGGCTTCCGTCCTGGGCGATGCTGCCGCAGCCTTCGGCTGCGTAAACAGAGTCGAGGAACTCGTCAAACAGCTCCTCCGGGGTGCGGTAGCCAAGCTTCTTGCGAGGCCGTCCGTTCAATTCATCAGCTGCAGCCAAGATATACTCAGCAGAGAAAGCCTCAATGGACACGCCCTTCGGAACGAAGGCTCGAAACAGCCCGTTGTGACGTTCGTTTTGGGGACGTTCCCACGAGGTGTAGGGATGCGCAAAGTAGACTGCACAGCCCCAGTTCTCGACCTGACTGAACGCAGAGAACTCCGAGCCGTTGTCCACGGTAATGGTCTTGAAGACCTGTGAGAACTTTTCTCCGAATCCTTCCCTGAGTGACTGCATGGCGTTCAGAACGGAGTCTGCATCCTTGCCGGGAATTCGAATGGCAATATAGTTCTCCGTTTTCTTCTCCAACAGGGAGAGGACAACAGCCTCCTTACTGCCCCTCTTGCCGACCACGGTGTCACCCTCCCAATGACCTCCCTCGATGCGCAGAGCTGCGATCTCAGGCCTCTGAGAAATGTCTGTGCCGAAGTTCTTCTTGTGTTCACGGGGCTTGGAATCCTTGTGCTGCTTGCGTTTCATGGCTTCGGGCAGTTCTGTCACAGACAAGTCAAGGCTGCCTGCCCAGACCTCATTGTAAAGCGTGTGGGTGCAGACCATCTCCTCTGCTGAAAACAGCTTGTGCAGACGAGCATATCCGACGCAGGCATCCAAAGACCACTTGTGTTCTTTGACCTGTTCCATTATCCAGCGAATGAAACGAGTGCAGTGACAGATTCGGTGTGGTTTCCGAGAACGCTTTCTGTTCGCCTTGTAGACCGCTTCTCCACGCCTTGCCGAGTATCCGGGCTTCCTGCCCTTGCTGCTCTTTCGGGGCGGTGTGCCGCGCTTTAGCTCGTTTCCAACGGTGGTTGGTGAACATCCGATTGCTCTGGCAATGGCTCTGTTCGTGTAGCCTGCGTTCTTGAGATGCTGGATCGCGCCTCGTTCCTCTCGCTGTAAGTGCTGTCCCTTCTTGCGTTCTACCGATTCTATGATATAATCTTGGCAGTCCATAGTGATTGCCCTCCCTTGGAAGAAGTTGTGTGCAAACTTCATTCTACCATGTGGGGAAAATCACTATGGATTTTTTCTTAGGTGTCCAACTTCATTTTACAATCAACCATTTCTTTATAAGCTTCAATAACCGGATTATTGGTTCTGCGATAAATCACACCACACCGCACCCCCGCCTGCTCCACCGCCTCGGTCATTTCCCGTGCGTCTGAAAGGTCCGCAGCCAACGGTTTTGTGGCAACGATCTGCTTTCCGGCTTTCGCCGCCGCCAGAACATATTCTTTCCGTACAAACGGCGGCACAAACACACACACTACATCTATCTCCGGATCGTTTATAATCGCCTCCGGGCTGTCTGCCGCCTTCGCGCCGAAAATCTCCGCATACCGTTCCGCATTTGCGCTGTTCACCGGAGAATACAACAGCTTCACCTCGACTTGCTGGCTGCTGAGCAAATCGGCAGCGCGCAGCCGCAAAAAGTCCCCGCAGCCGATAATTCCGATTCTAAGCTTTCCGCTCATCTTTGACTATCCCCGTTTCCTATAATTTTCCCTATCGCTTTTCTCCGATATTGCTCTACCGTTTACTATACAACACCTGTACCCTTTTGTAAAATCAAAGCGCACAGACGGAAAACTCCGTCTGTGCGCTTTAATCCAGCTTGCCGAAAAAGCTCCGCTTTTGCGCCAAGCTGCCTACGAACAGGGCCTTTGGCCCCGTTCGCCGCGCACGGCGCGGGGTCATTTTAAATGAAAAAGGGGTTCACCACCCCTTTTTCAAGCTTTTTCCCCGGACGCTTCTTTTCCTTCTTTGCCTTTTTCGACAGTCTGAATCAAAGCGCACAGACGGAAAACTCCGTCTGTGCGCTTTGATCGTCTTATAAAATCAGCATTGCCAAGCTCCTGCAGTGAATCTGCCGGATGACAAAAGCCCGTCTTTATTTTTTCTTCCGCCCGAACTTGTATTCCGTCCCGTTTTTAATGCGCTGGATATTGCTCCGGTGCAGCCATATAACCAATCCGCCGATGACCGCCGCGCAGCAAGTGGTAAGCACGACGTCGCGCCCAGCCACAAAATGAAAGTACAGAAATGTAACGGCGGGATACGCCGCCGCGCAGCAGATGCTTGCCAGAGAAACCATTTTGCTGCACAGGAACACGATAAAAAACACCGCCAACAAAGGCAAAATAAGCACCGGCTTGATGGCAATGATCGTGCCCGTGGCCACAGACACAGCCTTGCCGCCCTTGAAGCCGAAATATACCGGGTACACATGCCCCAGAACCGCACAAAACGCCGCGATATAGGCACCGTAGATAGGGTCTGCCGCCGTAAACGCACCGAACGCCCATTTCGCCAGCAGCACCGCCAGGATACCTTTTCCGATATCGCCCACAATGGTGAGCGCCGCCGCGCCTTTTCCAAAGGTGCGCAGCACATTGGTCATACCCGCGTTGCCGGAGCCGAAGGTGCGGATGTCCTTGTGATACAAAAGCCTTGTCACGATGATGGAAAAGCTCAGAGAGCCAAGCAGATACGCGGCGGCAGCACATGCCGCGCCGCACAGCACGGTTTGCAGCATCGGTAATCCCTCCTGTATTCAGCGCCGGGCACACCGCCCGCCGCCTTTGTTCCGGCGTGCCGCGCGGCACGCTCTTCCGGCCCTGTACGGGCAGCTACACCTTTTCCCCGCGCTCGCGGATAACGATGCGCACGGGCGTCCCCTCCAGGCCGAAGGTCTCGCGGATCTGATTCTCGATATAACGCGCGTAAGAAAAATGGAACAGCTGCTTGGAGTTGCAGAAGCAGACGAACGTGGGCGGGCGCGTGGCGATCTGGGTCATGTAGTAGATCTTCAGGCGTTTGCCTTTGTCGCTGGGCGGCTGCACGCGCGCCGTAGCCCGGGCCAACAGATCGTTCAGCATGCCCGTGGTCACGCGCATGGCGTTCTGGCTGTCCACAAACTTGATCAGCTCGAACAAACGGTCCACACGCTGGCCCGTTTTTGCCGAAATGAAGATGATGGGTGCGTAAGACATAAAGCTGAAATCGTTCATCAGCTTTTTGCGCTGTACATCCATGGTCTTATCGTCTTTCTCCACCGCGTCCCATTTGTTGACGGCAATGATGCACGCCTTGCCCTGCTCGTGGGCGAAGCCCGCCACCTTAGAATCCTGCTCGGTAAAGCCCTCTGTGGCGTCGATCATGATGACACACACCTTGGCGCGCTCCACGGCCGCCAGACTGCGCAGCACGCTGTACCGCTCCACGCCGTCCTCCACTTTGCCGCGTTTGCGCAGGCCGGCAGTGTCGATAAACGTAAATTTGCCGTACCGGTTGTCCACATCGCTGTCCACCGCGTCCCGGGTGGTGCCCGCCTCGTTGGCGACGATCATGCGTTCCTCGCCCAGGATATGGTTGACCAGGCTGGACTTGCCTACGTTGGGGCGGCCGATGACCGCCACACCGATGCGCTCGTCCTCATCCTCTCCATCTTCATTTTCAGGCAGGCAGGCGCACACCGCTTCCAGCAGGTCGCCCGTGCCGTGGCCGTGCACCGAGGAAACCGGATACGGTTCGCCGATGCCCAACGAATAAAAGTCATACAGTTCCATGGGCGGCTCGCCCACACCGTCTACCTTGTTTACCACAAGGAACACAGGCTTGCCGCTGCGCATGAGCATGGCCGCGATGTCCTGATCCTGCGCGGTGACGCCGCTGCGGATGTCCGTCACAAACAGGATGGCGTCCGCAGTATCGATGGCGAGCTGCGCCTGCCCGCGCATATGACGCAGCAGCACGTCGTCCGCTTTTGGCTCGATGCCGCCGGTATCGATGAGCAGAAAACGGTGGTCCTGCCATTCGCAGTTGCCGTACAGGCGGTCCCGCGTGACGCCGGGAGTGTCTTCGACAATTGCCAGCCTCTGGCCTACCAGCTTATTGAACAATGTGGATTTGCCGACATTCGGCCGCCCCACGATGGCTACGATGGGTTTTCCCATAGGTCTTCCTTTCTTTTGTATCAGGCTTCCGCAGTTTTCTCACTTCAGCAGGGCTTTCAGCAGCTCCCCGCCGTTCTGCGGCAGGATGCGCACGCGCACGCCCAACGCCTTTTCCAGCTGCTTGACAGTAACGTCGTCCAGGAATTTGTCCTTTTCCTCCCGCAGCATCACCTCGGGGATGCCCAGCGTATGGCTGCGCAGCTTCCCTTTCAGCTGTGCGATCAGGTCTGTGCCGGTGATGAGGCCCGCAACGCTGACGTTCCCGCCGAAAAAATCGTTCCGGATGCAGTGGACCGTCACCTTTACGTTGCGGTGCAGGCTCTGGAGCGTATCCGCCAGCATGCGGATGAGCGGATAGGCCAGCGTACCCGTGGCCACATCGATGGCGCGCGGCAGCAGCGTATGCTTTTGGTCCGGCAGCGCGTTCATGAACTCATCGTGCAGCAAGCGCCACATGCCTACGCCATTCTCCAGCTGTACATAATCATCGTAATATTCATCCGGCGGGATGGGCCTGCCCGCCAACAGAAACCATTCATCGCCGGGATACACCACGCGCACGCCGTACTGCCGCTTATATTTTTCACCGTACTCTTCAAGGATATCCAGCACCTCACAGGCGCTCTCCCTGTCGTACGGCTCCAACGGATACAGGCCGTCGCGGTAGCGTGTCAGGCCCGTGGGCACGGCCGCGATGCTGCGCACCGCCGGGTACAGGCCGCCCAGCTTTTCCAGGCTTTTGCGCAGGTGCCCGCCATCGTTGACGCCGCGGCACATCACAAGCTGGCAGTTCATCTCAATGCCCGCTCCGGCAAACTCGTCGATGTATTTCAGCACCTCGCCCGCGTGCCTGTTCGTCATCATTTTCACACGCAGCTCCGGTTCCACGGTATGCACGGAAATGTTGATGGGCGAGATGTGCATTTTTTTGATACGCTCCACTTCGTGGGCGTTCAGGTTCGTCAGCGTGATATAATTGCCGAACAGAAAAGACAGACGCTCGTCGTCGTCCTTGAAATACAGCGTCTCCCGCAGGCCGCTGGGGAGCTGGTCGATGAAGCAGAACATGCATTTGTTGCGGCAGGAGTGCTTTTTGTCGATGAGGTAGCTCTCGAAAGTGCACCCCAACGGCGCATACTCATCCTTTTCCACACAAACATATTCCAGCTTCGCGCCCCGCACCAGGGCCAGCTCCAGCTTCGGGCCGGAGGAAAAGAACTCATAGTCCAGCATATCGTTGATCTCGTTGCCGTCGATGGACAGCAGCGTTGCGCCGGCAAGGCCCGCCTGCTCTGCAGGGGTACCCCTGTCCGCGCCCGTGATCTTTACCGCCATGTGCCCGCCTCCTTCTGCGGCAAAAATAAAAAGGAGAAGGATCGCTCCCTCTCCTTTTGCGGGAAGCTGATTACGCTTCCTTTTTGACGATTTCCTTGCCCTTGTAGTAGCCGCAATTGCCGCATACCTGGTGGGGAAGTTTGTATTCGCCGCACTGCGTGCACTTTGTCAGCGTGGGGGCGGTAAGCTTCCACACAGAGGAGCGCCGTTTATCACGTCTTGCCTTGGAAACCTTTCTCTTGGGTACTGCCACTATAAGCACCTCCTCATGATGTGAATCTAATCGTTGAGCAGTTGTTTCAATATAGAAAGCCTTTCGTCCACGGAACCGCTGGTTTCATGCCTGCAAGAGCATGGTTTTCGGTTGCCGCAAACCGGGCACAGCCCTGCACAATCGTCGCTGCAAAGCAGCACGGTGGGCACTTCGAGCACAAGCTCGGTGTACGCAAGCTCTCTTACGTCCAGCTTGCCGTCGGGCGTAAAGCTAAGCTCCGCATCCGGGTCGCTCAGATCCGCCTCGCGCACGCAATATGTCTTTATGACATGGAACCGCCGCGTACGTTCCTCCAGACACCGCGCACAGGCAAACGCCACATCCGCGGTGATATCCAGCGCGATCTCAAGCATCCGCCCCTGAAGCGTTGCAGTGATGCGCGCCTCCACCGTGCCCGGCACTGTATATCCCGGGAAATCTTCTTCGGAGAGATCCAGTTCCAGCGCTGCGGTGACAGGCTCGTCATACGTACCGAAAATCTTTTTGATGTCAAGCAGCATGATGAGCCTCCTCAAAGGTCGCCTAGTTATTATACCCATAATATGGGGGCTTGTCAAGACCATTTGCACAAAAACTTGCGTCGAATCTCACAGGAACAGGGGGCGCGGCCTGCCGCGCCCCCTGCCCTTGATGGCGTTTATTCTTATGCGTATTTTTTGACGCTCTCAGGCAGGACGTCCATGTCCGCCGACACGGTGACAACGACCTTTACGCCGTCGCCCGCAAGCACGTTCAGTTCGTCCAGCAGCTTGCCGAGGCCATCCAGATCGTGGTTGCCCAGCTTCAGCACGCCGTCCAGGTAGACCTCCACAATGTCGTAGTTGCCTGCCAGGATGCCGGCGATAAAGCCGTACAGCATGTCGTAACCGGAAATTTTATACTCGTCAACGTCGATCAGGCGCGCCGCGTGGTCAATATCATACGTGAGCTTCATGGATTTTTCAATGCATACAATATTGCCGGGGGTGGTTTTCGCGGAATCGTTGATCATGTCGATCATCTTTTTCGTTTTGCCGGAGCCTTTGCCACCAACAATCAATTGAATCATAGGAATAGCCTCCTTTATTTTAACACCGTCCGGTGTGATTAACGAAGTTTCGCCTCAAGCTCTGCTTTCTGGGCCTCGTAGCCGGGTTTGCCGAGCAGGGCGAACATGTTTTTCTTGTAGCTTTCCACGCCGGGCTGGTTAAAGGGGTTTACCCCAAGCATATAACCGCTGATGGCGCAGGCTTTCTCAAAGAAATAAATCAGATAGCCAAGGTCGGCCTCCGTCAGGCTGTCGACCTCCAGAATGATGTTGGGCACGCCGCCGTCGGTGTGGGCCAGAATGGTGCCCTCCATCGCCTTGCGGTTCACCACGCTCATATCCTGCCCGGCCAGGAAATCCAGGCCGTCGAAGTTGTCTGCGCTTTTTTCAATGTACAAATCGCGCTGAGGCTGTTTGATGTCCACCACCGTCTCGAACATGATGCGCGCGCCGTCCTGCACGAACTGACCCATGGAATGCAGATCGGTGGAAAAAATAACGCTGGCGGGGAACAGGCCCTTCTGGTCCTTGCCCTCGCTCTCGCCGAAAAGCTGTTTGTACCACTCGTTCATCATCGTGAAGTTCGGCTCATAGCAAGCCATCAGTTCCACGCTCTTTCCCTTGCGGTACAGGATATTGCGCGCCGCAGCATAGCGGTAGCACTCATTCTGCGTGCTGCACACGGCCAGTTCCTCCCGTGCTTTGGCGGCGCCCGCCATCAGCGCGTCGATGTCGCAGCCCGCGGCGGCGATGGGCAGCAGGCCTACAGCCGTCAGCACCGAATAGCGGCCGCCCACATCGTCCGGCACAACGAATGTTTCGTAGCCCTCGTCTGCGGAAAGTTCTTTCAGCGTGCCGCGCGCCTTGTCCGTTGTGGCGTAAATACGGCCTTTCGCTCCGTCCTTACCGTACTTTTTCTCCAGCAGGGCCTTAAAGATGCGGAACGCCAGCGCCGGCTCGGTCGTGGTGCCGGATTTGGAAATGACGTTCACGGAAATATCCTTGCCTTCGCAGGCATCCAGCACGCTCTGCAGATAGGCGGGGCTGATGGAATTGCCCACATAAAAAATCTGCGGCGTTCCCTTGCAGGTGTTGTTGTAAAGCGTTCCCTTCAGCGCTTCAATGGCGGCGCGGGCGCCCAGATAGCTGCCGCCGATTCCGATGACGACGAGCACGTCGCTGTCGGACTGGATCTTTGCCGCAGCCTTTTTGATGCGGGCGAATTCTTCTTTATCATAATCCACCGGCAGATCCACCCAGCCCAGAAAATCGCTGCCGGGGCCGGTCTTGCCGTGCAACGTTTCGTGTGCCAGGCTGACCTGCGGGAAAATCGCGTCGAATTCATCGTCCGCGACGAATTTTGCAAGGTGTCTGCCATTCATTTTGACACTCATTGAAAGCGCCTCCAACCATTCGTTTGATATATACTAAATATATAGGATAGGGCGGCGGGTGTCAAGCCGATATTGTGTATTTTCTACAATGTAAACAGCGCTTTTGTAAGAAGTGACAAGGCCGTGCCCCAGTCCATCTGCGGTACTTCGCTGCGGGTGGTGACGGGATATTCACCCAGTATTTCTTCCCCCGCCTTCAGCGTTACGGAAGCCACCTGCGTGCCTGCCGCCACAGGTGCGTCCAGCTTTTCCGGAAGCACAACGGCCGCCGTCAGCGTCTGGCCCTCGCCTTTTTTCAGCAGCATCTTTTCCGGCACGGTGTAATCCAGCGCCACCTGCTGTTCCACGCCGCCCGTCACACGCAGCGTGTCCGCACGCCCGGCGATCTGGGGAAATGCGCCGGCTTCAAACGTGGCGAAGCCATAATCCAGCATTGCCGTGGCGGATGCAAAACGCTCCTTGCTGGAGGGAGAGCCCAGCACCACGGCCAGCAGGCCCATACCGCCCCGTACCGCACTGGCCGAGATGCACACTCCCGCGCCGTTGGTGGTGCCCGTTTTGAGGCCTGTGATCCCCGCATAGCTCTTAAGCATTTTATTGGTGTTGGTGAGCTGCGTCTCGCCGCCCCGCAGCGTATCCATCCAGATTCCGGAATATTCCAGTATTTTGGGATGGCGCAGCAGCGCCAGAGACATGGCGGCCACGTCCCGCGCGCTGGAATAATGCCCCTCGGCGTCGAGGCCGCAGGCGTTTACAAAACGGGTATGCGTCATGCCCAGCTCCGCCGCGCGGGCGTTCATCATTTCGGCGAACACCGGCTCGGAGCCGCCCACAAATTCCGCCACGGCAACGGCCGCGTCGTTGGCGCTGCACACGCAGATGGCCTTGATAAGCTCATCCAGAGTGAACTGCTCGCCCGGCTCCAGCCAGATCTGGCTGCCGCCCATATTAAAAGCATGCTCACTGATGGGTACGATATCCGTCATGGAAATCTTCCCCGCCTCCACTGCCTCCAGTGTGAGCAGCAGCGTCATGATCTTGGTGATAGACGCCATGGGCACCTCGGCATCCGGCTCTTTTTCATACAGGATGTCGCCGGTGTCGATGGAAATGAGGATCGCGTTGCGGCACGGGATATCCAACTGCGGTTTTGCGAAGCGCGGGTTTTCCTGCACCGACGTGGCAATGGTTTCGTGCGGGTTGGCCGCGCCGGTCCCCGCGGCGCTGTCCTGTTGTGCGGCGTCCGCGCCGGGCAGCGTTGTTTCCTCCTGTGCGCCGTCCTGCGCGGATACTGCTGCGGGCAGATCCTCGGGCGGCTCCTCCGCTGTGGCCAGCGCCGCAGGGGCAAAGCACGAAAAGGCAAGCGCGGCCAGCAAAACGACTGCCGGCAGCCGCATCCCATTTTTCCGTTCCATCATAACCATCCTCCTCAGTTTCGCGGTCTTTCAATCATCTATATGAAACATGCACGCCCCGCATGCGTGGATGTCCGCACTGCTCTTGTGATTTCGGCGCGGTTTTTGTATAATAGCTTCATGACCGCCGCTCCAAAACGCCGGGAAACCGCCCTGCGTTTCGGACGCGGCCTGATCTGAGGTGAAATTTTGAAGGTTGCATTTTATACGCTGGGCTGCAAGGTGAACCAGAACGAAACGGGCGCGCTGGCCCAGCTTTTTTATGAAAACGGCTTCGAGCCCGCGCCGGACGGCGGGGAAGCGGATGTGTACATCGTGAACAGCTGCACCGTGACGGCGGGCGGCGACAAAAAAAGCCGCCAGTGGCTGCGCCGCGCCAAGCGGCGGAACCCCGGCGCGGTGACCGTGCTGACGGGCTGCTTTCCTCAGGCCTTTCCCGGGGAAGCGCTGGCTGTAGAGGAAGCGGACATCATCACAGGCTCCGGCGCGCGCCGCCGCGTGCTGGACAACGTGCTGCGCTTTTTGCAGGAGGGCGGCCGTATTGTGGACATTGCGCCCCATGAAAAATCCGAACGCTTCGAGGAGCTTCCCATGGAACGTCTGGAGGGGCACACCCGTGCCTTCATGAAAATAGAGGACGGCTGCAACCGGCGCTGTGCCTACTGTGTCATTCCGCGCGCCCGGGGCAGCGTGCGCAGCCGCGCCGAGGAAAGCATCCTCGGCGAGCTGGCCGCACTGGCAAAGGGCGGATACGCCGAGGTGGTGTTTTCCGGCATCAACCTCTCCAGCTACGGCCGGGACACCGGAACAGATCTGGCCGAGATCGTGGAAAAGGCGGCGCAGGTGCCGGGCATCCGCCGCATTCGCCTGGGGAGCCTGGAGCCTGACCTTATGACGGAAGAAATGATCGCCCGCATGGCACGCGTTCCGGCTTTGTGCCCCCAATTCCACCTTTCGCTGCAAAGCGGCTGCGACGCCACGCTGCGGCGCATGCGCCGCATTTACGACACCGCGGGCTATCGCGCAGTGGTGGAAAAGCTGCGGGCCGCGTTCCCGGGCGCGTCTTTCACCACGGACATCATCGTGGGGTTTCCCGGCGAGACCGAGGCGGATTTTGAGGAGAGCGCGGCCTTTGTCCGTGAGATTGGCTTTTTGAAGGTGCATGTGTTCAGTTTTTCCCGCCGGGCCGGCACGCCCGCTTACGATATGCCGGACCAGATAGACGAAGCAGAAAAAGCGCGCCGCAGCCACCGGCTGCAGGCCGAGGCGGACGCTGTGCGCGCTCGAGTCATCGCCGGAATGGAGGGACGTCCTGTCGAGGTGCTGCTGGAAAAGCCGGTGAACAACACGCTGTTCACCGGGTACACCCGGGAGTATGTCCCCGTCCTGCTGAAGGCCCCCGGGCACAGACAGGGCGGCATCGTGCACGCGGTGCTGGGCGCGTTCGACGGCACGCGCTGCACCGCAGCTCTGGCCGAATGAGCGCCGCCGTTTTCAATCAGAATGCCGCAGCCCCGCCCCGCGCATTTCGGGCGGGGCTTTTCTGTGCCCGTGAATACTGAAGATCTGTGAAAAAATGTGGAAATCCCCCGCGCTTGCTTGTGTGTCGCCGTTTTTTGTATTATGTTAAAAGGAAGGCCCCCGCGCCGCACTGCGGCGGACGGACGGCCACGGAAAGGAGGGTGCGCGGCATGCGCGCCGGAATAAAATCCATTCTGCTCATACTGGCCTGTGCCGTGCTGTTCGGCGCCGGGTTTCGTCCCCGCCCCCTGCCCGCCGCCGCTTATGCCGCGACGGGATATTCCTTCGCAGGAGCATTGCGCGCCTGGAAAGAATCTCTGGGTCCGCCTCTGCCGGAGGCCGTTCTGCTGGACGTCCCCGTTGTTTACCAGTGGCCCGAAATGCCCAACGGCTGCGAAGCCACCGCGCTGACAATGCTGCTGCAATATTATGGATTTGCCGCCGATAAGCTCTCCGTTGCATACGATTATATCCCCCGCTCGGACTTCACCTACACCTGGTTTTCCACCTACGGGCCGGACCCTGCCTCCGCCTACGCAGGCGATCCGGCGCTGTTCGGCTTTTACTGCCTGGCCCCTGCCGTGGCCGAAGGAGCAAACCGTTATCTTGCGGAACAGGACAGCACGCTGCGCGCGGTGGATATCAGCGGCGCGGACGGTTACGTGCTCCGAAGGAGCATCGCTCAGGGACGGCCGGTGGTGGTCTGGGCGACCATCGGCTTTGAGCCCTTGGTGTACAGCGATTATTCCTGGCGGCTGTATTCAGACAGCTCCGTCTACCATCCCTACAAAAACCTGCACTGTCTTGTGGTATGCGGCTACGACGCGGACTATTTTTATATCCGCGATCCGTTATACGGCGCGCTGCAGATCGAATGCGGCACCTTCCTGCTGCGCTACGCGGAAATGGAACGCCGTGCAGTCGTGCTCAGCGAAGCGCCGCCGGATGCGTCCGCTCTGTATCCGGGAGGTGCAAGGCTCTCGTAAGCCCCACTGTAAAAACAAAAAACGAAAAGCGTCCGGCTGCTTTGACGGAACACCGCCAAAGCAGCCGGACGCTTGATTTTCCAGCGCTGCAAATAAAACCTTTTCCTGATGTCTACAGCCCCGGGACAGCCCGCATGCCCGAAACCGCCATCCGGCCGCTTCACTTCATTCCGCGTCCAACGCAGGTTCCCCTACGGCCAAAGGAGGCGTTTCGCCGCGTTCCAAAGCAAGCATAGCTGCTTCGGCCCGCAGCTGCAGATCCCGCGCGGCCTGTTTTTTCGGCAGCGATGCATCCGCGTACAGCGGCGCGCCGATGCGCAGCGTAAAACAGGGCTTTTTGCGCCACGCCCAAAGGCCACGGGCCGGACGCCGGCACAGCATCATGGGCACCACCGGACAGCCTGCACGCACCGCGGTGGCAAACGCACCCGGATGGAACGCCCGCAGGCCTTCATGGTACGGCACCAGCATGCCCTCCGGGTAAAAATGCACGAAAGCGCCGCCGCGGATACGCGCTTCCATGCCGCGCTCCAGCGCCGCCATTCCGTGGATATCATCCGGCAGCGGCACGCCTCCGCAGAAGCGGATGAGCCAGCCTGTAAATGGCTTTTGCAGGTTGGACGCCAAGCTGATAAACCACAGCCTGTAGGGAAACAGCGCCACCTTTGCCATGGTGCAATCCAGCGGATGAACATGGTTCATTATGCTGACCGCACCGCCCTGCACGGCGTCGAGATTTTCCCGGCCTTCGATCCTGGCGCCCAGCCAAAGGCGGTCCAGCAGCCACAGGATGGGAGAAAGCAGCGTGGTGAACAGCCAGAACAACAGCGTGCGCACTGTACCGCCCTGACAGAAATTGCGCCGGATGGCCTCGCAGCTGGGGCTTGTGCAGCGCCGCCAGCGGCTGAGGGGCACCTTGCGGTAGCCTTTGCGCCGCTTGTCCCGGATCGCCGAGGCGTACATCTCCTCGGCGCGGGCCACACAGGCTTCCACACGATTCTCATCCTGCCGGAGCGCGTACTGTTCGGCATAAGCGCGTTTTTCCTCCGGATGCTCCACCCAGTAATCGATCCTGCGCGCAAGATCATCCGCGTCGCCCGCACGGAACAGGCTCTCCGCGCACAGCGCGAACTGGCCGGTGGCGGAAAGCGGCGAATCCGAGATGACCGGCACCAGCCCGCAGGCCAGCGCCTCCATACAGCTGATACCCTCGATCTCGGCGTCGGAGGCATGGACGTAAAGGTCGCACATATTGATGAGCCGGCACAGCTCGTCCTGGCCGTAGAAGCCGAACACGGGCGGATGCGCCAGCCCCGCGGCAAGCTTGCGGTATGCCTTTTCCTTAGGGCCCTTGCCCGCAAATACCAGCTGGAGCCTGTCTGCATATTTGCTGCGTTTCGCAGCCTCTATGATCAGATCCTGCCGTTTTTCGCCGGAAAGGCGGCCGATCATCAAAATCGTGAACCTTCCCTCCAGCTCCGGTGCGCGCGGCACCTGCGCGGGACGAAACGCGTCCGCAACACCGTTGGAGATGACCCACAGCTTCGCGCCGTAGCCATGGCTCTCCAGCTGCCGGGCGATAAAAGCGCTGGGACAGTGGATATGGTCGAACCGGTTGTAAAACACCTTGTAGAACCACCAGTACAGGAAATCATTCACGCGCCTGTTTTTGCCCAAAAAAATGCTGGAGGTGATATTCTCCGGCTGCACGTGAAAGGCCGCCACTGTGGGAATGCCCATCTGGCGGGCCAGTTCCTCCCCCCTGCGGCAAAAGCGGAACGGCATATAAAAGTGCACGATATCGGCGTCCTTGAAGGCCGTGTAATATGCCTCTTCATCGGGCTTCGCAAAGCACATGCCCTGGCTTTCGATGAGCTTCTGGAACACCGGGATACGGTGCACCGGAGCGCATATCTTGCCCTCGCACGGCGCGCCGCCCGCAAGAATGACAACCTCGTGCCCGCGCCTGCGCAGCTGGCCCGCAAAGCGCCGCGCCGTCACAGTGGTGCCGTTGTTTGAATCGTCGAACTGGTCGATCACCAAAACAATTTTCATTCAGAGCCTCCATTGCCCGGGGCGTTTTTACGCTCCAATATCTGCTGCAAAAGCAGTGCGGCGCGCGCTTTGCGCCGCTTTGTTTCCTCCGGCGCGGCACTCCATACGCCATCCCTCTGCTCCAGCACATCCCCCTGCGCCGCACCGGGCGGCAGGTCTGCCGCAGGCACGAACGCACTGCCGCCCGCGTCATCCACCAGACGCGCCGTTCCGTTTTCCAACGCGTCCACAGAATAATACATCACGCCGCCTCCTGTCTGCTTACGGCCATCTGCAAGACCCCCGCCTTGTCTACATACGCAATGATTGTTCCCTCCGTATCGGTACGGTAGACCTGCGCCCCCACATTTGCAAACGCGGCCAGCGCCTCGCTGTGGGGATGTCCGTAGGAATTGCCCGCTCCGCAGGAGACCACAACGGCCTGCGGGCGCACCGCATCCAGAAATGCCTGGGTATTGGACGTGGACGAGCCGTGATGCGCCGCTTTGAAAACATCCGCATGTACATCCGCGCCGCTTGCCAGCACCGCGTCCTCCACGGCCTTTTCGCCGTCGCCGCTGGACAGGCAGCGCAGGCCCGGCGCCTCAAACAGCGTCACCAGAGAGATATCGTTGAGATTTTCCGCGGCCACACCGTCGCCCAGCACCGTGAGCGTCCCTTCTCCCAGCGGGAACACATCTCCCGCGCGGGCCGTCACAGTGGGGATCTGCTTTTCCCGGATGGCGTCCAGCAGATTCAGGAAGGTGGATGTAGTGGGCATCGGCGCTTTTGCAAAATCCGGCAGCACGGCCCTGTCCACAGGGAACGCATCCAGCACGGCCTGCATGCCGCCTATATGGTCCGCATGGGGATGCGTCATCACCAGCAGGTCCAGCTTTGCAACGCCTGCGGCCTGCAAGTACGCCATCAGCCCGTCCGCTGCTTCCCGCTCGCCTGCGTCGATGAGTGCGAATGCGCCGTTCTGTTCCAGCAGAACAGCGTCTCCCTGCCCCACGTCGATAAAATGTACTTTTGTAGCCGCGCCCGCCGCTTCCTCCGGCAGATGCGGCACGGGCGCTGCTACGCCGAACCAGCTGTACAGCTGCTGCCAGGTGGGCAGCGCACCGCCGTTTTCCTCACTGAGGCTGATAACGGCTGCCAACAGCACCAGCGCCGCGACAATGCCGCACAGCACCGCCGTCAGCGCTTTTTCAAATTTTTCCTTCCGCTGTTTTTTCTTTCTCCTGCTTGCCGCCATGTGCCTGCTCCTTTATCTGGTCTGCCTGCCGTGCGCGCACCGTTTGTGCCGCCGCCATGCCGCTGCGCACCGCCCGCAGGCTGCGGGCGCGCCGCGCTGCACGGCCGTGTGCCCGCGCTTTTCCCAGCCCCGCGCCCGCCGCACAAAAGCGGGATCAGGTCCTCCCGATGAGCCAGCTGCAGCGCCTTGCGCACCCGCGGCGTGTTCTTCGGCTCGTAATATTGCAGCAGCGCGCGCTGCATGGCCTTTTCCTCCGGCGTTTTCGCCACATACACCGGCTTGAGCGTGTACGGGTCCAGCCCGGTGTAGAACATGCAGGTGGACACCGTGCCCGGCGTGGGATAAAAATCCTGCACCTGCTCCGGCCTGATGTTGTTTTTATACAGATATTCAGCCAGCGTCACCGCGTCCCGCAGTGTACTTCCCGGATGGCTGCTCATCAGGTAGGGCACCAGATATTGTTTCTTTCCCGCCTGCTTCGTCAGCTCATAGAACCGCTTGGAAAATTTGTTGTACACCTCGATGGGCGGCTTTCCCATATAGCGCAGCGTATCCGGCGCGCAGTGCTCGGGCGCCACCTTCAGCTGCCCGCTCACATGATGCTCCACCAACTCTTTGAAAAAGCTCTCGTCTTTATCGCGAATGAGGTAATCGTAGCGGATGCCGCTGCGGATGAACACCTTTTTCACACCCGGCAGTGCGCGCAGCCTGCGCAGGATGCCCAGATATTCCCTGTGGTCCACGATGATCTTGCCGCAGGGCTGCGGCGCCAGGCAGTGCTTGCCGCCCGCGCACATCCCGTTTTTCATCTGCTCTTTGCAGCTGGGCAGGCGGAAGTTTGCAGTGGGGCCGCCCACGTCATGAATGTACCCCTTGAAACCCGGCGCATGCGTCATGGCCTCGGCCTCGCGCACCACGCTGTCCGCGCTGCGCGAGGTGACCCTGCGCCCCTGATGGAGCTGGATGGCGCAGAAATTACAGCCGCCGAAGCAGCCGCGGTTATGGATGATGGAAAATTCCACCTCTTCAATGGCAGGCACGCCGCCCAGCGCTTCGTAGGAGGGATGATAGCGCCGCGTAAAGGGAAGCGCATACACGGCGTCCAGCTCCCGCCGGGTGAGCGGCGCCGCCGGGATGTTCTGCACCAGATACCGCTCCGATTGTTTTTGCACCACGGGCTTGCCCGAGACAACGTCCTGGTTGTCCATCTGGATGCGGCAGGCTCTGGCATATGCCGTCTTGTCCGCGCGCACTTTGGCAAAAGAGGCGCACTCCACATAAGACGCGGGCAGACCGGCGAAATCCGTCAGATAACAGGTCCCCGCAACGCCGGTGATCTCCTCCACCGGCTCCCCGGCCGCCAGTCTCCGTGCAATCTCCGCCGTCTGGCGTTCCCCCATGCCGAAGGAAACGATATCCGCCCCGCTACTCTCGACGATGCTGGGCAGCACATCATCCAGCCAATAGTCGTAGTGGGCAAAGCGGCGAAGCGACGCCTCCAACCCTCCCAGAATGACCGGAAGATCCGGGTAAGCCTGCTTTGCCAGCTGCGTGTAAACGGTGGCGCTGCGGTCCGGCCGCTTGCCTGCCGCACCGCCCGGTGTGTATTCGTCCTGGGCGCGGCGGATCTTTGCCACCGAATAGTGCGCCACCATACTGTCCACATTGCCGCCGCCGATGAAAAACCCGTAGCGGGGACGGCCGAACTCCTTCATGCTTTCGCAGGTGGTGAAATCCGGCTGGGAAAGAACGCCCACGCGGTAACCTTCGGCCTCCAGCAGACGCGAAATAATGGCCGCGCCGAAGCTGGGGTGGTCCACATAGGCGTCCCCCGTTACCAGCACGAAATCCACGTCCCGCCATCCCCTGGCAAGCATATCGGCTTTGCAGACAGGCAGAAACTCCTCCGCAGCCGGATTTTTTGTATTCTCACTCATAAAACGATCCTTTTCCGTTTCCGTATTCACTGTGCTTTCCAAAATCCCGGCGGACAAAACCGCAAATGCAGGGCGGACCAGTCCGCCCTGCATCCGGTATCTCCTGTCAGACCTCCGGCGTCGAATCCGACGCCTGCTGCATCGTCATCTCGATCCACTGCTGGCGGGTGATGAGCACCTGCCGCGGCTTCGAGCCTTCGTACGGGCCGATGATGTGCAGCTGTTCCATCTCGTCCATGATGCGGGCCGCCCGGGCGTAGCCCAGCTTGCAGCGCCGCTGCAAAAGACTTGTAGACGCCTGTCCCGCGTCGATAACGACCTCCACGGCTGTTTTGAGCATCGGGTCCTGGCTGTCGTCCTCGTCCCCGCTGTCGCCCGCGCCCTTTTCAGGTACCGCGCGCTTGTCCATCTCCTGGATCATCTCCTCGCTGTAATCAGCGGAAGAGTGCTTTTTGATGAAGTTCAACACGTCGCTGATCTCTTCGTCGCGCACATAAGTCCCCTGGATGCGGACGGGCTTGCTTGCGCCGACAGGCATGAACAGCATGTCGCCCATGCCCAGCAGCTTTTCCGCGCCGCCCGCGTCCAGAATGGTGCGGCTGTCGATCTGGCTGCTGACGGCGAAAGCGATGCGGCTGGGGATATTGGCCTTGATAAGGCCCGTGATGACGTCCACCGAGGGGCGCTGCGTGGCCACGATAAGGTGCATGCCCGCCGCACGCGCTTTCTGGGCAATGCGGCAGATATAGTCCTCCACTTCCTTGCCGGCCACCATCATCAGGTCGGCCAGCTCATCGATGACGATGGCGATGTAGGGCAGCTTCTCCATGCCCTCCGTCTCTGCGGCCATGCGGTTATAGCTCTTGATGTCGCGCACGTTGGTCTCCGCGAACAGGTGGTAACGCTTTTCCATTTCGCCCACGGCCGCGCCAAGCGCGCCCGCAGCCTTCCGCGGTTCAGTGACGACGGGCATCAGCAGGTGCGGGATGCCGTTATACTCGGCCAGCTCCACCACCTTGGGGTCGATCATAATGAGTTTCAGATCCTCAGGAGAGGATTTGTACAAAAAGCTCATAACAATGGCGTTGATGCACACGGATTTGCCGCTGCCCGTGCTGCCTGCGATGAGCAGATGCGGCATCTTGGTCAGGTCCGCCACCTGGCATGCGCCCGCAATGTCTTTACCCAAGGCCAGCGTAAGCGGCGAAGCGCTTTTGGTGAATACGGGCGATTCCAGAATGCTGCGGATGCTGACGGATGTGGAGTTGCGGTTGGGCACCTCGATCCCCACGGCCGCCTTGCCCGGGATGGGCGCTTCGATGCGAACGCCCGCCGTAGCAAGGTTGAGCGCGATGTCATCCGCCAGGCCCGTGATGCGGCTGATCTTTACGCCCGCAAGAGGCTGCAGCTCGTACCGGGTGACAGACGGCCCGCGGCTGATATCCATCATACGCGTCTGTACGCCGAAGCTGGACAGTGTTTTCACCAGCAGATCCGCGTTGTGTGTCAGCTCCTCTTCCACGCCCTTTTCATCCGTGGGCTGCTGCTTGCGGAAAAGGCTCAGAGGCGGATAAGCGTAGCCCGTCTCGCCTTCGCCCGCGGCGGGCGCTATGGTAAGCTGGTCGTTGGCATCCACCACAAGCTCCGGCGCGGGGCCCGCCGCCTTTTTCACAAGGCTCGCCAGCGCGTCTTCCGCGCTCTCCTGCACAGGGGGCTCCTGCTGCGGCTGCACGGGCGCGGAGGCTTCTTCCTCCTGCGGTACAGTGCGGCTGCCCGCCGCGGCGGTGTACCCCCCGGGCGCGGCCGCCGCAGGAGCGGACGGCGCGGGGACGCCCGCGGGCGCCGCCGTGCGTGGCTGACGCGGTTTGCCGGGATACATGCCGAAGGTCCCGCCGGGACCAATGACAGGCTTCTCGTCCTCTTTCAGTTCAGTACTGCTGACAGCCTCGCCGCCAATGTCGATATCAATGGCCGCACGGCGTTTGCGTCCGCTGCGCGCGGCTTCGTAGGCCGCTGCATCCATGTCGAAGGGCGGGACATCGTCCCCGGCGGGCAGCGGATGCCGCCGCGCTTCTTCCTCAGCCGCAAGGCGGGCCTGCTCGGCCTCCTGTGCGCGCGCTTCGCGCAGCTGGGCACGTGCATCGGCGCGCCGGTCCATGGAATCCTTCATGCGGCCCGCATGGCCGGAGAAGAAGTACCAGATATCCGCAGGCGTGACGCCTGTGAACAGCATCAGACCCATCAGCATGAAGATTACAATGAGGATATTTGCCCCCGGGCGGCCGCACAGCAGCAGCAGCGTCCAGCCGAACACCGCGCCCAGCATGCCGCCGCCGAGCCCCCATTCCGACGCGCCGGTGCTGCGCAGCACCGCCATGCCCTCCCAGAAGCCCAGGCCCGTGAGGTCTGTTTTTGAAAAAATAAGGAACGTGCCGCACACCAGCATCAGCACCAGAAGCGCCTTTGCCAGCTTGCCTTTCACCGGGCGCTCACAGGCCACCAATACGGCAATGTATAAAAGCATGGGCGCCAGCACATAACTGCCCACGCCGAACACGCCGAACAGGATGTTCGTGCGCACCCAGTTCCACACCGACGCGCCCGGGACCACGATCAGCGCGAACACCAGCACGCCGATGCCAAACAGCAGTATGCTCCACCTGGCGTTCATATCGGGCTTCGGCTTCGCACGCCGCCTGCCCCCGCGCTGGCCGGAGCCGCGCGTATTCGTCTTTGTATTTGTTTTTCTTGCCCTGTTTGTCGATGCCATAGCTTGTCCGATACCCCTGTATGTACCCGGCGCGGCCCAAACGCCCCGCCGGATGGATTTTTTCATGCGCCGCACGCATGGCTTTTGCGCATTTTTGCACACTGATACTTGTACATTGTACCACCAAACGCTCCGCTTGTACAGTTGGAACCGTTGCGGCTGCATGCTTTTGTACGCCCTTGCGGCAGGCCCGCACGGGTCTTGGCATCATTTCCCGGCACTGTGCGCGCGCGGCGCACGGCGCGGCTTTCCTCCGGCTTTCCGCTGCTCCGGCGCGCCGTCGCGCGGGGCTTCGATGGCGCGGTACAAATAATGCAGCGCGTCGCCCAAACCGCCCAGCTCATCGATGAGGCCTTCCGCCACAGCTGTTTCTCCATCCACCACGCTGCCCATGTCCATCACCAGCTCACCCGTGTGCATCATCAATTCGGTGAAACGCGCCTCGCTGATATGGGAATGGCCCGCCACAAAGCCCGTAATGCGCTGCTGCATCTGCTCGAAATAGCGCATGGTCTGGGGCACACCCAGCACCAGGCCCGAGTGACGCACCGGGTGCACCGTCATGGTGGCCGTGGGCACGATGAAGCTGCGCCGTGCCGATACAGCAAGCGGAATGCCGATGGAATGCCCGCCGCCCAGCACCAGCGTGGCGCTGGGCTTCGTGATGCCGCTGATGAGCTCCGCCAGCGCCAGGCCCGCCTCCACATCGCCGCCCACCGTGTTCAGGATGACGAGCAGCCCCTCCACTTCCGGGTCTTCTTCAATGGAAACGAGCTGTGGAATGACATGCTCGTACTTGGTGGTCTTTTGCGTCTGAGGCGCGATGGAATGTCCCTCGATCTGCCCGATGACCGTCAGGCAATGGATGGCATGCCTTCCCTTTGTGCGCAGCACAGAGCCTGTCTCCAGTATATAATCCTTTTCAAAGCGTGCTTTGTCGGTTTCCGCCTCTGTTTCCTCGCTGTCCTGCGGCTGCGCTTTTGTTTTCGTATCGCTGTTCATGGTCTCCCGCCTTTCGCTTTTTCCCTTATGTTTCCCTGCCGCGCCGTGTTTTATCGCCTTTCCGCGCAAAAATAGCAATGCATTTTATTTTTGCCTCACACGGTGCGGCGCACCCGTTTTTCACAGCCGTTTCATTGACAATAACTTATCAAACAGGTATTATAAATAAGTATATAATCATACTGTGCATATGCGCCCGCGCGGCGGGCGGCAGCGCAGGAAAACTGGAGAGGGGTTTTGGAATGGGACAGACCATCGCACAGAAGATCATCGCCGCACACCTCGTTGACGGCAAAATGGAGCCGGGCTGCGAGGTGGGCCTGCGCATCGACCAGACACTCACACAGGACGCCACGGGCACCATGGCATATCTGGAATATGAGGCCATGGGTATCCCCCGTGTGCGCACGGAGCTTTCCGTCGCTTATATCGACCACAACACGCTGCAAAGCGGCTTTATGAACGCCGACGACCACCGTTTCATCCGCACCATCGCCAAAAAGATCGGCGTGCGCTACTCCCGCCCGGGCAACGGCATCTGCCATCAGGTGCATCTGGAACGCTTCGCCAAACCCGGCAAAACGCTCATCGGCTCCGACAGCCACACGCCTACGGCGGGCGGCATCGGCAGCCTTGCCATGGGTGCGGGCGGTCTGGACGTGGCCGTGGCCATGGGCGGCGGCGCGTATTATATCCCCTATCCAAAAGCGACGCTGGTAAAGCTTTCCGGCGCGCTGCGCCCCATGGTGAGCGCCAAGGACGTCATCCTTGAGGTGCTGCGTGTGATGAGCGTAAAGGGCGGTGTGGGCAAGATCGTGGAATACGGCGGCGAGGGCGTGAAAAACCTGACGGTACCCCAGCGCGCCACCATCACCAATATGGGCGCGGAGCTGGGCGCTACAACCTCCATTTTTCCAAGCGACGAAGTCACCCATGCCTTTCTGAAGGCGCAGGGGCGCGAAGAGGATTATATGCCGCTGGCCGCCGACGCGGACGCCGTGTACGACGAGGTCATTGAGATCGACCTTTCCGCGCTGGAGCCTCTGGCCGCGTGCCCGCACAGCCCGGACAATGTGAAGCCCGTGCGCAGCCTTTCCATGACGAAGGTAGACCAGGTGTGCATCGGCAGCTGCACCAACTCCAGCTATGCGGATCTGATGACCGTGGCCGAGATCCTGAAGGGCAAAACGGTATCTCCCGAAGTGAGCCTTGCCATTGCGCCGGGCAGCCGCCAGGTGCTGGCAATGCTGAGCGCGAACGGCGCGCTCACCGCCCTGCTGGACGCGGGCGCGCGCATTCTGGAAAGCGCCTGCGGCCCCTGCATCGGCATGGGCCAAAGCCCCAACTCCGCGGGCGTTTCCCTGCGCACGTTCAACCGCAACTTCGAGGGCCGCAGCGGAACGCGGGACGCCGGCGTATACCTTGTAAGCCCTGAAACGGCGGCTGTGAGCTGCCTGACGGGGTATATCACCGACCCCACCTCCGTGCCTGCGGCCGCGCCCGTCGCCATGCCGGAGGCCTTTCCCATCAACGACAACATGGTGGATCTGCCCGCCTCTGAGGACGAATATGAAAGCGTCGAGGTGCTGCGCGGGCCGAATATCAAGCCCCTGCCCGTGGCGCAGCCTCTGACAGACACAATGGAGCTGCCCTGCCTGCTGAAGGTGGGCGACAATATCACCACGGACCATATCATGCCCGCCGGCAGCAAGATCCTGCCTTACCGCAGCAATATCCCGCATCTGGCAAACTACTGCTTTGAAGTGTGCGACCCCGAATTCCCCGCGCGCGCCATGGCGGCAGAGGGCGGCTTTATCGTGGGAGGCGCCAACTATGGCCAGGGCTCCAGCCGTGAACACGCGGCGCTGGTGCCGCTGTATCTGGGCATCCGCGCGGTCGTCACCGTCAGCTTTGCGCGCATCCATAAGGCGAACCTGGTGAACGCGGGCATCCTGCCGCTGGAATTCGAGAATGCCGCAGATTATGAAAAGATCTCCCTGGGAGACACGCTGGAGCTTTCCGGCGTGATCGCGGGCATCGAAAACGGCGCGGTAACGCTGACGAACAAGACCACGGGCTGCGTCATCCCCCTGCGCTGCGACATCAGCGCGCGCCAGGCGCAGATCATCCGCGCGGGAGGCCTTTTGAACTACACCCGCGAAAAAAACCGGTAAACACCGGCATTTCCGCGCCGCGCCGCCTTTCGCGGCATGTGCGGCGGCAAAAAATAAACGACAACGGAGGCACGCAAATTGGAAAACATCACTGCTGCAAAAGAAAAATTCGGCGCGCTGATCGAGGCGCAGAAAAAACGGGTGGCCGCCATGCGGGCACAGGGAGATTTTGTGGATTACGCGGCACTGCCGCAGATCGTCATTGGCGTATGCGGCGGCGACGGCATCGGCCCGACCATTACCCATGAGGCCGAGCGCGTGCTGCGCTTTCTTTTGAAAGACGAGGTGGAAAGGGGCAAGGTGGCGTTCAAGGAGATCGACGGCCTGACCATCGAGAACCGCGCCGCCCACATGAAGGCCATCCCCGACGACGTGCTGGCCGAACTGAAGGCATGCCACGTCATCCTGAAAGGGCCTACCACCACCCCCCGCGCAGGCGACGAATGGCCCAACATCGAAAGCGCCAACGTTGCCATGCGCAAAGAGCTGGATCTGTTCGCCAACGTACGGCCCGTGAAGGTGCCCGAGGAAGGCATCGACTGGACGTTCTTCCGTGAGAACACCGAGGGCGCGTACACCCTGGGCAGCTGCGGCTTCGAGACCGAGGACGGCATCTCTGTGGATTTCACCATCACTACCACTGACGGCACGCAGCGCATTGCAGAGCTTGCGTATGATTTTGCCAGGAAAAACCACAAAACCCGCGTGTCCATCGTTACCAAAGCCAACATCATCAAGGCCACGGACGGCAAGTTTTTGAAGCTGTGCCAGGCCGTGGGCGAAAAGTACCCCGACATCACCACGGACGACTGGTATATCGACATCATGACGGCCAAGCTGGTGGACAAAAAGCGCCGCACCGATTTTCAGGTGTTCGTGCTGCCCAACCTGTACGGCGACATCATCACTGACGAAGCGGCCGAATTCCAGGGCGGCGTAGGCACGGCGGGCAGCGGCAACATCGGCAAGCGCTACGCCATGTTTGAGGCCATTCACGGCTCGGCGCCGCGCATGGTGAAGGAGGGACGCGCCCAGTATGCGGACCCGTGCAGCATGCTGCGCGCCAGCGTGATGCTGCTGTCCCACATCGGCTACCAGGCCCAGGCGGACAAGCTCACCGCCGCGCTGGACAAATGCATGTTCACGGAAAAGGCGCTCACCGTCACGGGCCGCGACACCGGCTGCACCTGCACCGAGTTCGGCGATTACGTGATGCGCACCATCGAGACCCTTTAATTTAGACGAAAAGAAGTTGGTGAAGACAATGGCGGCGCAAAACCAGAATAAAGTCTCCCTTCCCGTCATCAAGCGGCTGCCGAAATACTACCGCTATATTTCGGACATGCACAACAACGGCATCGTGAAGGTGTCTTCCAGTGAGCTTGCCCGAATGATGGGCACCACAGCCTCACAGGTCCGGCAGGATTTCAACTGCTTCGGCGGTTTCGGCCAACAGGGCATCGGCTACCACGTGGATGTGCTGCTCAGCGAGATATCCAAGCTGCTGTTCAGTGAAAAGAATCTCAACGCAGTGCTCATCGGTACAGGCCGTCTGGGCCGCGCCATATCCGGCTATCTTTCCGCCGAGGCCCGGGGCTATCACCTGATGGCCGCATTCGACAAAAGCCCGGACGAGATCGGCCGGGAGCTGCAGTGCGGCGTGATGGTGCAGGACGTGGCCGAGCTGGCCGCTTTCTGCGCCGCACACCACCCGGACGTAGCGGTGCTTTGCATCCCGCGCGCGGGCGCGAAGGCCGTAGCCCCCACGCTGGTGGAGGCCGGTGTAAAGGGCTACTGGAACTTCAGCCACTACGACCTCTCGGTGGACTACGAGGGTATCACGGTGGAGAACGTCCACCTGGGTGACAGCCTGATGAGCCTGGGCTACCGTGTGCGCAACGATTAAAACGACAGGATAGGGACGGTCTTACCAAATGGCAAAGCTATATTTCCGATACGGCGCCATGAACAGCGGCAAGAGCACCGCGCTGATGCAGGTAGCCTACAACTACGAAGAGCGCGGCATGCGCGTGCTTATCATGAAGCCCTCCATAGATACCAAAGGCGGCGAAAAGCTGATGTCCCGCCTGGGTGTGGAGCGGCGTGTTGACATCGCGGTGCGGCCGGATATGGACCCGTTGGCGCTGGTGCGCGCGGATATTGCAAAAAACGGGCCTCTTGCCTGCGTTCTGACGGACGAAAGCCAGTTTTTCACGTCATGGCAGGCCGAACAGCTTTTCATGGTGACTGTAGCGCTGAACGTGCCGGTCATCTGCTACGGCCTGCGGGCGGATTTTTCCCTGCAGGGTTTTCCCGGTTCCACCCGTCTGCTGGAGCTTGCCCACAACATCGAAGAGATGAAAACCATCTGCCAGTGCGGGCGCAAGGCAATGTTCAACGGCCGCAAGGTAAATGGAAAATTTGTGTTTGAAGGCGCACAGGTGGCCATTGACATGGAAAACAATGTGCAGTACGAATCGCTGTGTCCCCAGTGCTATTTCCGCGAACGGGACAAGTTTTTTGCAGAAAAGGCGGCGGAGGCGGCACAGGAACCCGGCGCAGACGCGCCGTGATGCAGCATATTTCACGCGTATATAAGTCATGATAAAGGCCTCGCTCTGATAAACGGCATGTGACCGTTCATCAGGGCGAGGCCTTTTCTATGCCGAACACTCGATTTGTTTCATTCACCCGCGAATCGGTCACCGTGCAGCTTTCCCATAAGCGTATAATAATCATGCATAAAATATTCGTGGATCCAAAAAAATTCTTCGCGCACAGAATTGTCCTCTAGCAGACAGTTTCTTTCCAGCAAGGATATATATCTTTTTTGCAGCTCAAACTCGGCGTCTGTCGAAGCGCTTTTTTTCTGAAGCTGTTCCCGCAAGCTTTTTAGTTCCGCCAAAAGTTCCTGTGTATATGTCGGCTCCCTCTTCGGCGGATGTGCGTCATAATATCTTTTGTAATCTCTTATAATCACATCCGCCAAAGCCAGCCCATTTGAAAAAACACCAGATAACTCGTGGCCCGGAGTAAGCCCCCTACTGGTTATCCAGCCTGTCCCAGTTTCGATCCGCCAACCGTCATCGGCTCGCTTTATAAAATACTTTGCGCTGAACAGTATCCATGCGCCTTGATTCGGATATCCGCATTTTTCTAATTCATACTGCGAAACGACATGTGGCAAGCGTTTATGAAGTAAAAACTCCAGAGTACTGGACAATTTAATGTATGAGAGCGTTCCTTTAGAAAGCCACATAAGAAAATTATTATCTATATGCCCGAGTATCGTTATTTCTTTTGCCTCATTGATAAAAAGTTTCAGTGTATAGTCTTCATCGCTCAGCTTATATCTCGGAAAAGCACGCGGTAGGTTTGCAGCTATATTGGGGTACATAAAATTTTCCAGCAGCAATTCATATATCATGTCTCTTTCACTCTCTTTCCCAACAAACGCTCCGCTCTTATATGAAAGTCTTTATAGGCATTATAGCACAGTGTCGGCGGCCTGTCACCCAGGCCCGCAGTATACGTCAGCGCAGGCTGCGGAACGCAGCACGAGACGCCAGGGCAACGAGCGCCGACACGCCGGAGGCACCGCATACGACGAGCCATGCCGGGCATTGTTCGAACAGCACGCCGTACATGGCTTGGCCTATGGGCTGCGCGCACATGGACAGCGCCAGCAGGCAGGAGATCACCTTGCCCACCAGTTCGCCGGGCGTTTGGCTCTGCACAAAGGCCATCATCTGCACGCTGAACAATGTGGAGAGAACCATCAGCATGAAGCTGCATACCGCAACAACAACATAGCCGGCAGACGCGGGCGCCAATGCCAGCGAAAGGCCCATGGGCAGGATGCCCAGTGCGCAGCCAAGCAGCAGGAAATGAGCACGCCGGATGTCCAGCCGCTCCCCCAGCACCCCTGCCAGAATCCCGCCCGCAAGCCCTCCCGCCGCAAGGGCGCCCTGTGAAAGACCATAGCGCAGCGTATCCACAGCCAGCGTCTGGCGCAAAATCACAGGCAGGCCTATGATGAGCATGGAACTCATGAACAGATTGAATGCGCACACCAGCAAAATGATGCGTCCCACAACAGGCTTTTCCCGGAAAATATACCGCAGGCTCCGTGCCATATCCTTCTGCGCGACGCGCCAGATGCTGCCGCCATCCCCACGGGAAGCGTGCGGGATGCGGATGAATGTTTCCATCACAGCGGAAAACACAAAGCATGCACAGCTTACATATAAAATCGGCCGCAAGCCGTTCCAGCTGTAGAGCACACCTCCCAGTACCGGGCCAACCAGGCTTGCCAGCGAGCTCACCATATTCACAGCCGCATTCGCAGGCATCAGCTGCTCCGGCGCAGCCAAAAGCGGAATGCTGGCCTGTACCGCAGGCTGGTATGCGCCCTGAATGCCGTACAGCAGAAGCAGAACAGCCATCAGCAGCGGCACCAGAGGCATCCTGCCCAACGCCAGCGCAAACAACGCGATGAGCGCGGCAGCGGAAAAATCCAGCACGACCATGATGTTGCGTTTGTTCACTCTGTCTGCAACGATACCGCCCACGGGCGAAAGCACCACCATGGGCAGAAAGCTGCCGGCGGAAACAAGCCCCAGCAGCGTGGGCGAACCGGTCTGATCAAACAAATACAGCGGCAGTGCAAAACGCAGCACCGCGTTGCCGAACAGAGAGATGATCTGGCCGATGATGACGAGAATGAAGTCCTTACCGAAGCGTTTTGTTTTTTGCATGGGTATTTCCTTTCTGTTATGTGGTGCGGCGGAGCGTCGCGCCGCTTATTAATACCGACGGTTGGTATGTATATCTCTAAAAATAAACTGCCCTTTCGGACAGGTTATTTTTGAAGGCCGAATTCTTCTGGCATAAACACTCATGCGCGCCGTATTCGCGTGCAGATGATTCCAAGAGCAGCTTCGGACAACTGTGCCTGCACGGCGCGGCCCTTCCTGTGCGGCGAGACCTAACAAACGTCCGCCCGCCTTTTCGCATTTGCACCGCCGTCGTCTACATCCCCCGGCGCTTTTGCCCAGGAGCTTCGCTTTCCCGCTGCTTTTTGGCCGCGTGTGCGCTGAAGACAAAAAAGTTCTCCAGCATTTCGCCGTCAAAGACATCCAGCCCTACGCCTGCAAGAAGCTGCCTTACAAAACTACAGCGCTCCCGCGCTTCCTCGGGCGTCATGGGATACAGCAACGGATTCAAGTACTGGTTTGTGATGAGCAGCAGCAGATCGGACGCTTCCCTCACATGCTCCACATGCAGGCTTCCGTCCGCGTTTCCCTCCCGCAGAACCGGTTCCAAGTAATTCGGGCCCACCTCACGGATCTGGCTGTCTAGCTGCAGCATCATCAGACGGGGCGTGTGAGTCATGTCCGGCGCTGCGGAAAAAAACTTACCCTGCTCCGTGTTCTGGAGCGACGCCGTAAACATACGGGTAAGCTTTTCCCGCCCATTCAGGCGCTTATCCGTGACCACCTCGTTCATCAAAGCCTCTACCCCGGCAAACAGCCTCTGGTCGCACACTGCCTCCAGAATGTCCTCCTTAGACTTGAAATGGTGATAAATGGCTCCTTTGGACAGATTTCCAAGCGCATCGATGATGTCCTGGATGGTGGTGTTTTCATATCCCTTTTCCAAAAACAGCTTCAGCGACACATCTAAAATACGCGCCACGGTCTCCTCCGGGTATTTGTTGCGCGCCATGGCGCCCGCCCCTTTCATACATACCATCGGTATGTTTACTATCATAACAGCCGCCGCAGAAGCTGTCAACCGCCGGCGGCAAACTTTTACATACCGCCGTAATAGGCCACCAACAGGTCCACCACCGCGCCGTAGCTTTTGGAGCCGAGCTCCTGGTCGTAGCTTTGCAGAAACCCCGAATAAGCGCTGTCTGCCGCCTTGGACACCGGAGACTCGAACTGCTGCCAATAGGCGTTGTTTGCGAGAATATCCTCGTTCGCCGTCTGGCATACCTGCTGCGCGATCTCCAGCCATTTTTCATAAGACGCACCGTACAGCGCGTTGGAGAGGTGGATATACCCCAACAGATAACCCGAATACGCATACAGCGGGTCGCCGCTGGTGTCGCACGCGAGGATGGCCACAAAATTGGCCGTCTGTTCGGGTGCGACGCCGCGCACATGCGCCAATTCATGCGCAATGGTCGCAGGCAGCAGGCATTCGGGCGAATCTACATTCAAATTCGCCTCCCCGGTGAACGGGAAGAAAAAACCTGTAAAATTCAGCGCGCTCAGCACCCGGGAAAACAGCATGGGCTTGGGGCTGACGGCGGAAACAGACAAAAACGGGTACTGCTGCTCCAATGCGTCGTACAATGTGCTGGATGCGTCAAAAATAGCCTGTGTATCGCCGGAGAGCACGCCCGGCGCGCCGTGAGGCGCCAACGGCGCCGCCGCATTCAGCTTTTCCATAAACAGGCGCGTTGTGGCCTCAAGCTCGTCCACTGTTACGGGCCGGGCCGTTACGCCTGCCTGTTCTTCAAACGTTTCCGCGTAATAAGTAAGGCCCCACAGCAGCGTAAAGCCCGTGTAAACGCTCAGTGCCACCAGCACGCCGCCCAGCGCACGCCTCCACAGCACTGCCAGCCGCCGTCCGCGCCCACGTGCCAGCAGCCACACTGTGCGGCCCACATACCAGATGCAGAACAAAACCAGCACGGCCCAGCACAGCTCGGCCACAGAAAAGGGCACAAAACCGCACAGCCATCCCACTGCCCGGTGGTATGGCTGTACGATCTTGTGTACGATGAAGTCCGATGCGGCGCGGCTGCGCATTACAAGGCGCAGCGCCAGCAGAAACGCGCCCACCGCTCCCAGTGCGAGATACAGCTTTTTGTCGCTCCGCCACGCCCGCGCCGCGGCGGCTTTTGCTTCTTCTCCCCGCATCCGTCAGCGCCCCAGCTTATCGACAAGCGCAAGCACTTCGTCCATCTTCTCCGCCTGCAGGGCCGGGTCTCCGCTTTCAAACGCCTCCTGCACGCAGCCGCCGATATGCGCTTTTAAGATCTCTTTGTTCGCCTTGGTGAGGATGGACTGCGTGGCCATCACCTGATTGGAAATGTCCACGCAGTAACGGTCGTTCTCCACCATGGCAAGGATGCCGTCCAACTGGCCGCGCGCCGTTTTCAGCAGCCGCGTGACCGTCTGCTTATCCGCCCGCACGGCTTATTCCACCGAAATGACGGTGTAGCCCGCATCTTCCACGGCGGCCTTCAGTGTATCGGCGCTCACGCCGTCCTCCACAGTACATACGGCCTTTTTCTCTTCCAGGCTTACGTTCGCGGCAACGCCCGAAATCCCGTTCAGCGCCTTGTCCACATGGCTGCGGCAGTTCTGGCACATCATCCCTTCGATAATCAGTGTAATGGTCTTCATTTGTTTTTCCTCCCTGTCGTTTTTGTTGATATTCTCATTTTGAGGCAATTCTATCCGTTCGGCGCGCGGCTGGGCGGGCATGGGCGAAAGAGGCGCCCCCTGCTCCGCGGCGGCATGCGCCGGATGGGCTTTGAAACGCTTGAGCCGCAGTGCATTCATTACGACGCACACGCTGGAAAGGCTCATGGCCGCGGCGCCGATCATCGGGTTCAGCCGCAGATGGAACGGCAGGTACAAAAGCCCCGCCGCGACGGGGATGCCCACCGTGTTGTAAAAGAAAGCCCAGAACAGGTTCTCCTTGATGTTGCGGATAACGGCCTTGGACAGCCGGATGGCCGTGACCGCGTCGGCAAGGTCGCTTTTCATCAGCACCACATCGGCGCTTTCGATGGCAACGTCCGTGCCCGCGCCGATGGCGATTCCCACATCCGCGCGGGCCAGCGCCGGCGCGTCGTTGATGCCGTCTCCCACCATAGCGACGGTTTTCCCCTGCTGCTGCAGAGCCGCTACATGCTGCTCCTTTTCCTGCGGCAGCACCTCGGCAATGACATGGGGGATGTCCAACTGACGGCGGATGGCCTCCGCAGTGCGCCGGTTGTCGCCCGTCAGCATCGTCACATCAATGCCCATACGCTTTAAGTCCGCAATGGCTGCGGCGCTGAAAGGCTTGACGGTGTCCGCTACGGCGATAACGCCAAGCACCGTCTTTTCGCCGCAGAACAGCAGCGGGGTCTTCCCTTCGCCGGCCAGCGCGTCCAGCTTCTGCTTCACAGGGGCAGGCAGCGCCATACCGCGCTCCGCCAGCATGGCTTCATTCCCGGCGAAATAAAGCTCCTGCGCATATCGCCCTTCGATGCCCTTGCCGAACACCGCCTTGAAATCCGTCACCTCATAGGGCTGCACGCCGCGCCGGGCGGCGCACTCCAGCACGGCCTGTGCCAACGGATGCTCGCTTTGCCGCTCCAGGCCGGCGGCCAGCGCAAGCAGTTCATTCTCCGCCAACGCGCCGACGGGCAGAATGTCCGTAACGGCAGGCTTTCCTTCTGTTATTGTACCAGTTTTGTCAAGCACGATGGCGTTGATGCTGTGCGCCGTCTCCAACGCCTCGCCGGATTTGATGAGGATTCCGTTTTCCGCCCCTTTTCCCGTGCCCACCATGATGGCCACGGGCGTGGCCAGACCCAGCGCGCAGGGACAGGAAATGACCAGCACGGAGATACCGATGGAGACCGCAAATTCCGGCGTCTGCCCGGCGAGAAGCCAGCCGATGGAGGCCGCCAGAGCAATGCCGATGACCACCGGCACGAACACGCCGGAAATTTTGTCCGCCAGCTTTGCAATGGGCGCCTTACTGGAGCTTGCGTCCTCTACCAGACGGATGATCTGGGCCAGCGTGGTATCCGCGCCCACCTTGGTGGCACGGAACTTGAAAAATCCCGCTTTATTGATGGTGGCCGCGATCACGGTGCTGCCCGGCTCCTTTTCCACGGGGATGCTCTCGCCTGTGATGGCCGCCTCGTCGATGCTCGTGTTGCCTTCAAGGATCACGCCGTCCACGGGCACGCTCTGGCCCGGCCGCACCAGCACGGTATCGCCCACAACGACCTCCTCCACAGGGATCACCGTCTCCATCCCGCCGCGCTCCACGGCGGCTGTTTTGGGCGCAAGGTCCATCAGCTTGGTGATCGCCTCGCTGGTCTTGCCCTTGCTCCTGGTCTCCAGATATTTGCCCAGCGTGATGAGCGCGAGGATCATCGCCGCCGATTCGAAATAAAGATCCATGTGATATTGGGACACCAGCGCATGGTCCCCCACGCCCAGGCCATAGCCGATGCGGTAGATGGCAAACACGCCGTATACCAGCGCCGCAGTGGAGCCGATGGCGATCAGGCTGTCCATATTCGGGCTTCCCCGGAGCAGCGTCTTGAACCCCACCTCGTAATACTTGCGGTTGACATACACCACAGGCAGAGTCAGCAAAAGCTGTGTAAGGGCAAAGCCCACGGCGTTTTCATGCCCTGTCAAAAAGCCCGGCAGCGGAAGGCCGGCCATGCTGCCCATGGAAACATACATCAGCGGCGCCAGGAAGGCAAACGAGACCCACAGGCGCATGCGCATGTTTTTCAGCTGCGCCTGCATGGGGTTCTGCGCGGGCGCGCCCCCCGGCTTTGCGGCGGGGCCCGCCGCCCGGCCGTCTGCAGGCGACGCGCCGTAGCCTGCATGCTCCACCGCCTTGACGATCACATCCTGCTCCAGCGGCGCATCGCTCTCTACCACCATACTGTTCGTCAGCAGGTTCACCGACACTTCCGACACGCCCTGCACGCCGCGCACCGCCTTTTCCACATGGGCGCTGCACGCCGAGCATGTCATGCCCGTGACGTTGTATTTTTGTTTTACCATCTTGTTCCCTCTCTCAAAGCCTCTCCCCCGGGGTGGGGGTCTATATTCATACTATACCTATTTAGTATTATTGTCAACCGATTTTGCAAAAAATATACGGCCCCTCTCCGGAGGGGCCGTACAGCCGAACATCTTTCTTTTTTCAGGAATCATAAGGCTCCGCGGCAGTCTGCGTGCCGAAAAGCTCGGCGCGCAGCGCTTCGTCGTAAGGCAGGCGCACAAAATCCTCCAGGCGCGTATTGTAAATCTGCTCCAGCCGGGCCGTATAACCCACCACCACATGCGGCATCGCGCGCTGCACTGCGTCCAGCGTCTCGTATACCATGTCCTGTTTTTTCATGGATATCTCATACATCTTCTTATCCCGCGTGCGCACCACCAGGCCGTGCGTCTTGCCCGTGGGAATGCCGTTGGTGCGGTGCTGCACCGTGCGCATATACGCCCACGCCACATTTTCAGCGTCCAGTACTGTCGTTTTGCCTCCGGTCTCGAACATCATCCACCGGCCTGTACGCACTCCGTTCACAGGCTCAGTGCTCTGGTAGAACGTTTCCAGCTGTTCCAGCATCGCTTCCGGACTCTCGCTTGCCTTGCAGTAAGCCCGGATGCGTTTTTGGTACCGCCCCGTCAGCGCACCCGCCAGCATCCAGACCGCCGCAAACAGCGCCACGCCCGCGCCTGCCGTGAGCAGCCAGGTACCGGATTGGTCCATGCTGCCCAGGTAATCCGCTTTCAGCACCAACGGCAGGAACATCTGCTGCTCCTCGGCCGTCCAGTCGTCATAGCCGACCACCTGATGGTAAAAATCCAGCGATTCTCCCGACATTGGCAGAATGGTCCCCCGCACCGTAAAGCTTTCCCCCGGCGTCTGGCTGGCGCCTGTCAGCAGTTCATAGGATGCATCCAGCAAATCATCCGCTGTGCTGATATATCCGGCGTCCACCGCAAGGCCCATATATTCCGCATCCCCTACCGGAATAATGTATTCCTTCTCTGTGACAGTAGAGCGGTTTGTGGATGTATTGGTGCGCTCTGTATAGGCATACCAGTCATAGATCAGGTATACCTCCGCCTCCACGTATTGCCCTTTCAGCTCGGACACATCCAAAGAGTCCAACGGCTTCGGGCCGCCGATGGCTTTGAATGCGCCGAAGCCCGTCCCCCACAGCAGCCCCGCCGCCAGAGCCAGCGCGATGATGATCGACGCAGCGTGTCCCTTCAGACTTTTCATTTTCAGTTCCTGCAGCATAAATGCTTCCTCCTTCGCGGACAGCCCCTTTTCCCCCATCCGCACTTGTTTTCTTTATTGTAACAGGATATGCGCCTGTGCGCCACGTTTTTCTGCATTTCGGCGCAACTTTTACAAGCAGAAACAAAAAGGCGGGGCCGCAGCCGCGGCCCCGCCTGTATGGCTTGAATTATTTTCCGAACACCTGTTCGTAGTCGGCCCGGAATTTTGCGATGCCCGCATCCGTCAGCGGATGCTTTGTCATCTGCTCGATGACGCTGTACGGTACCGTGGCGATGTCCGCGCCCGCAAGCGCGCAGTCCGTCACATGCACAGGGTTGCGCACACTGGCCGCAATGATCTCCGTATGGATATCGTCATACAGGGCGAACATATCCGCAATGGTGCGCACCAAATCAATGCCCGGCATGCTGATGTCGTCCAGACGGCCCAGGAACGGGCTGACGTACGCCGCGCCCGCGCGCGCAGCCAGAAGCGCCTGGTTCGCGCTGAAAATCAACGTCACATTGCACTTGATGCCCTCTGCGGAAAGCACCTTGGTCGCTTTCAGGCCCTCCACCGTCATGGGAATTTTCACCACCATGTTCGGATGGATCGCCGCGATCTCACGGCCTTCCGCGATCATGCCCGCGGCGTCCTCGGTGGTGGCCTTTACCTCGCCGGAGATGGGGCCGTCCACAATGGACGCGATCTCACGGATGACCTCACCGAAATCCCGTCCCTCTTTTGCAATCAGGCTGGGGTTCGTCGTCACGCCGCAGATAACGCCCATATCGTTGGCTTTTTTGATGTCCTCCACGTTTGCTGTGTCGATAAAAAACTTCATAGCACCCTGTCCCTTTCCGTTTTGTTTTGAACGCCTCCCGCACCCCTCCCAAGGCGCAGGGCTTCAACTCTTTCAGTATAATCCCGGAACACGCCCAAAGTCAAACAGAAACGACGTTTCTTTTACGGTTTCGACAAAAAACAGCCCGGAGCGTATGCCTCGGGCCGGCAGCCGCCGCGGCGGCTCTGTTTTACATCATACTGCGGTACAGCGCGGCAATTTCCTCCACACTGGTGTCGCGCGGGTTGCCCGGACGGCACGCATCCGCAAAGGCGCTCTCGGCAAGGAACTGCACGTCCTCGTCCTTCACAATGGCTTTCAGGTCCGCGGGAATGCCCACGTCCTGTCCCAGCTTGCGCACAGCGTCGCAGGCGGCCTTGCGGTATTCCTCCTGCGTCATTGCGTCCACGCCTTCCACGCCCATGGCGCGGGCGATCTCCCGGTATTTTTCACCCGTGTACGGCGCGTTGTATTCCATGACGACCGGCAGGATGATCGCGTTGGCAACACCGTGAGGCGTATCATACAGCGCACCCAGACCGTGCGCCATGCTGTGTACGATGCCCAGGCCCACGTTGGAGAAACCCATGCCCGCCACATACTGCGCCAGCGCCATGCCCTCGCGGCCCTCGGCTGTGTTTTCCACAGCGCCGCGCAGATGCCTGGCGATCAGCTCAATGGCTTTCAGATGGAACATGTCCGTCATTTCCCATGCCGCCTTTGTGGTGTAGCCCTCGATGGCGTGCGTCAGCGCGTCCATGCCCGTGGCGGCTGTCAGGCCTTTGGGCATGCTTGCCATCATATCCGGGTCAATGACCGCAACCTCGGGGATATCGTTGGTATCCACGCACACAAACTTGCGTTTTTTCTCCACATCGGTGATGACGTAGTTGATGGTCACCTCAGCGGCAGTACCCGCGGTGGTCGGCACCGCAATGGTAAACACGGCGTGCTTCTTCGTGGGCGCTACGCCCTCCAGGCTGCGCACATCGGCAAATTCCGGGTTCTCGATGATGACCCCGATGGCTTTGGCGGTGTCCATGGAGGAACCGCCGCCGATGGCTACGATGCAGTCCGCGCCGCTCTTTCGGAACGCGGCCACGCCTGTCTGAACGTTCTCAATCGTAGGATTGGGCTTGATGTCGCTGTATACCTCATAGGCAAAGCCCGCTGCGTCCAGCAGGTCCGTCACCTTTTTGGTTACATTGAATCGAATGAGGTCCGGGTCCGAGCACACAAAAGCCTTTTGAAAGCCGCGTGCCGTCAGTTCGGGGACAATATTCCCGATCGCGCCCTTGCCGTGATAGGATACCGTATTCAGTACGATGCGGTTTGCCATAAATAATCCTCTCCCTTATACAATGTAATAAAAGTTCTCCCCTCACCCGTCCCGTCGGATGGTGCATGGGGGACTGCACATTCTGCGGGCGCAGCATATCCGCCCACCCTGATATTCATTCTACAACCTTTTGCTTAAAAATTCTACTCCCGTGTTTCGGTTATACCTTTTGGGCCGGCGGCAAGTTTTGCAATCCTCCGGGAAGCGCGGTCAAAATCCGAAAACAATGCAGGCTTACGGCTGCCGAACGCAGTGTTAAGAAACCGTTAAGGCGTGTTTTCTTTGTTTCAACAGTTGTCAAGAGAAAAGTTTTTACTATTTTTAGTATTTATTTTTGCTTTTTAGAACAAATGTATGTCCAAAATACTATTCACGCAACATTTGCAATTATTAACACAATATTCACAAATTCAAGTTTTTCATTCCGTGTTAATATGTGAATAGTGACAAGCGTGATATTCCACGCTTTCATCAATCAGGGCTCCGGCCCGCAAGGAGGAGTAAATCTATGGCGACTAAAACCGCCGCGGTAGACGCCAAGGGCTACCGCAAATTCGGCTTTCGCGATGTGCTTGCTTACGGCTTAGGCGACTTCGGCTGTAACATGAGCTTCGCGCTGAAAGGCACGCTCACCATTTTCTGGACGCAGTACATGGGCATCGATTCCATCCTGATGGCTTCCCTTCTGCTGCTCGTGCAGGTTTGGGATGCGATCAACGACCCTGTGATCGGCGCGATGGTCGACGCGGACAAGCGTCAGTACAAGCGCAACAAATTCCTTGCCTACATCTGGGCCGGTTCTGTCGGCCTGCTGGTGGCCGGCGCTCTGTGCTTCGTGCCCTGGACAGGCGCTCCCTACGTTGTAAAGTGCATTCTGTTCGTGGCCGGCTATATCCTGTGGGATGCGTTCTACACCGTTGCCAACGTTCCTTACGGCTCCATGCTTTCTCTGATCACGGCTGATCCGGTCGAGCGTGCGAAGCTTTCCACCGGTCGTTCCGTGGGTTCCATGGTCGGCAGTATTTCTGCTTCTGTTATTCTGCCGATGCTGATTTACGATGCCAGCAACAATCTGCTGGGTGAGCGTATTTTCATCATCGCGCTCGTCATGGGCATTCTTGGTTTCATCGCTTTCCAGTTTATGATCCGCAACACCGTCGTGCGTGTGGATACGCAGGTCACGCTGAAGGAAGACGCGCCCAAGTTCAACCCGCTGAAGGCTACCGGCCACTTTCTGCGCAACCGCGCGGCAGTGGGCGCCACGCTGGCCCCTGTCGGCCTGTTCATCGGTATGTACGGCGCTCAAACTGCTCTTCAAATCATGTTCCAATCCTATTTTAAAAACGCTCGTATTTCCGGTATCATCGGCATGCTTTCTTATGTCGGCCTGTTCCTGTTCATCCCCTTTGTTGGCAAAATCGTCAGCAAAATCGGCAAGAAGGAAGCTATTACCATCGGTGCTTGTGTCAGCGTTTTGGCCTATATCCTGATGTTTATTCTGCCCATCACTCCGGACGGCAAGGGTTTGGCGCTGTTTGTTGTCTGCCAGCTTCTGAATGCCATTGGCGGCGGCATCGGCCAGTGCGTGAGCTGGTCTCTGATGGCCGACGCGATGGACTACGAGGAATGGAAGTTCGGCACCCGCAACGAAGGCACCACCTATGCGCTGCACTCCTTCTTCCGCAAGCTGGCGCAGGGCATTGGACCGTCTCTTGGCCTTATGGCTGCCACATGGCTGGGTTACAACGCTGCCTTGGGTGCAAACCAGACCATCGAGGTTGCTACCAATATGCGCTATCTGACAGCCGGTGCATATCTGCTGAGTGCTGTCCTGCAGTTGATTGCTTACGGTGTTATCTACAATCTGGACAAGAAAACACTGGCTCAGATGGAAAAAGATCTCGGCAAGCGCCGCGACGACGCCAAGGCCGATCTCTCCAAGATCATCGGCGGCGAAGACTGATTCTGACCGTTCTCCTTCAAATATTTTCACACTCAAACAAAACGGCGCGCTGCCTGTGCAGCGCGCCGTTTTGCTATGCACTTGGCAGCAGGCTATGGTAACTGCTGCCGGGGATGGAGAAAGCCTTGTCAGAACCGCAGCGAAAGGCAGCTGAGCCCGCCGTCTATCTTCTTATATTCCGAAGTATCACACGTCAGGGTTTGATAGCCCGCCGCCTGCACCGCCTTCAATACCTTGGGATACCCTTCCGGCACAATGACCTTTCCGTTCACCCAAATGCAGTTTGCTGCGTACGGCTCGTCCTTCGGGACGGTTATTTTCGTATATCCTTCAAATGCAGGTTTTGTGCAGAACTCACCCGCGGTGAGCATCACACCGTTTTCCAGATAAACCACGCCTGTTTTCAGGTGCAGCACCTCGGTGAGCGGTACGCCCACCACCTTGCAGCCGAACGGTTCCAGAATATTCGCCAGCTGCTTCACACCCTCAGGGTTGGTGCGCCCGGAGAGCCCTACATAAAAGGTATCGCCGCACATCATCACGTCGCCGCCCTCCAGCGTACCGGGTGCTTTTATATGAAAAATTTTGTCGGGCGGATAAAATTCCGCCACTGCCGGCTCAATGGCTGCCGTTTCGCCCTTGCGGCTGGGTGCGCCGGGATTTGTGATCACCGCGCAGTATTTCGTCAGCACCGCGGCGTCCTCTACAAAGCAGCTGTCCGGATATGCCTCGTCTGCGGGCAGTACCGTTACATCTACGCCGCATTGCCGGAGCGTCTCAATATATGCCCTGTGCTGTTCCAATGCTTTTTCATAATCCGGAGCACCCAGCTCCGGGTGGCCGGTAATGCCGTTCACCATTGCGGTGCACGGCGTTTTTACGATCACATGGCTGAACATCTTCGGCTCACTCCTTTTCCGCCGCCAGCTTTTCCTTCAGCTTGGCCTGCACGGTAATGGGCAGGCCGAACAGATGAATGAAGCCCGCGGAATCCGCCTGGTCATATACCGAATCTTCGCCGAAGGTCGCCAGATCCTCACTGTACAGGCTGTACGGAGATGTGGTTCCCGCCGGAATGATATTGCCCTTGTACAGCTTGAGCTTCACATCACCGGTCACATTCTCCTGCGTTTTGTCCACAAAGGCGGACAACGCCTCGCGCAAGGGCGTGTACCACTGGCCGTTGTAAACGATATCGGCAAATTTCTGCGCCACCAGCGCCTTATAGTGAGCGGTCTCCTTGTCCAGACACAGCATTTCCAGCTGCTCGTGGGCAAAATACAGGATGGTGCCGCCCGGCGTCTCGTACACACCGCGGCTTTTCATGCCCACAAGACGGTTTTCCACAATGTCGATGATGCCGATGCCGTTCGCGCCGCCCACAGCGTTCAGCTCTTTCAGCAGTGTGCTGGCCTTCATGGCCTTGCCGTCCAGCGCGGTGGGCTTGCCCTTTTCAAAATGAATGGTAATATAGGCGGGCGTGTCGGGCGCCTGCTCGGGCGCGACGCCAAGCTCCAAAAAGCCCGGTTTTGCGTAATCCGGCTCGTTTGCAGGGTCCTCCAGGTCCAACCCCTCGTGGGAAAGATGCCACAGGTTTTTATCCTTGGAATAATTCGTTTCACGGTTGATCTTCAGCGGCACATGGTGCGCCTCTGCATAGTCGATCTCCTCTTCGCGGCTCTTGATGTCCCATTCGCGCCAGGGAGCGATGATTCCCAGGTCCGGTGCAAAGGCTTTTATGGCAAGCTCAAAGCGTACCTGGTCGTTACCCTTGCCCGTGCATCCGTGGCAGATAGCGTCCGCGCCTTCCTTTTTGGCGATCTCTACCAGCTTCTTCGCAATGGGCGGGCGCGCAAAGCTGGTTCCCAGCAGGTAGGTGCCTTCGTATTTTGCCCCCGCCTGCACCGTGGGAATGATATAGTCTTCCACAAACTCGTCCACAAGGTCCATCACATACAGCTTGCTGGCGCCGGTGGCAAGCGCCTTGGCCTCCAGTCCGTCCAGCTCTGTTCCCTGCCCTACGTCTCCGGCGGCGGCAACGACCTCGCAGCCGTAATTCTCTTTCAGCCAGGGAATGATGATGGAGGTATCCAGCCCGCCGGAATAGGCGAGCACCACTTTTTTGTACTGCTTTTTCTGCTTTTCCATGTTCGTTCGCTCCTATTGCAAATATCGTCTGCCGGGACTCCGGCGTTTGTGCCCGGCCTTTTTCCGGGGAAATACCGCTGCCGCGTTACAGCACCTTGGAGAGGAAGCTTTTCAGGCGCGGATTCTGCGGGGATGCAAACAGCGCGTGCGGCTCATTCTGCTCCATCACACATCCGTCATCCATAAACAGCACCCGTGTGGATACCTCGCGCGCAAACCCCATCTCGTGGGTCACAATGACCATTGTCATGCCCTCCCGGGCCAGTTCGCGGATAAGGTCCAGCACTTCGCCCACCATCTCAGGGTCCAGCGCACTGGTAGGCTCGTCAAAAAGCATCACTTCCGGCTCCATGGCCAGCGCGCGTACGATGGCGATGCGCTGCTTCTGCCCGCCGGAAAGCTTGTTTGGATAGGCGTCCGCTTTGTCCGCCAGGCCGATACGCTCCAGCAGACGCATGGCTTTTTCATCCGCCTCTGCCTGTGTCTGCAGCTTCAGGTTGACGGGCGCCAGCGTGATATTCTGTTTCACCGTCAGATGCGGGAACAGGTTGAAATGCTGGAATACCATACCCATCTTCCGGCGGATGCGGTTGATGTCACAGTCCTTTGCGGTGATGTCCTTGCCCTCGAACCATATCTCTCCGCCCGTGGGCTCCTCCAGCCTGTTCAGGCACCGCAGAAAGGTGCTTTTTCCGCTGCCCGACGGACCGATGATGGCGATTTTTTCGCCCTTTTCAATGGTCTCCGTCACGCCCTTGAGCACCATATTCCCGCCGAAGGCCTTTTGCAGATTTTTAACCTCGATCACTTTGCGCCAGCCTCCGTTCCATTTTTTTCTGAATGGCTGTCATGCCTACCACCAGCAGCAGATAAATAGCCGCCGCAATGAACAGCGGCGCGCTGTTGAACGCGATGCCCCGGATGGAATCGGATACCTTCGTCAGATCCCGCGCGGCGATATATCCCGCCACACTGGTCTCTTTAAGCAGCGCGATGAACTCGTTGAACAGTGCGGGCAGAATATTTTTGACCGCCTGCGGCAGCACGATGAGCCGCATCGTCGCGCCCTCGGAAAGCCCGAGGCTTCGCCCTGCCTCCGCCTGTCCGGGGTCGATGGAAGCGATGCCGCCCCGGATGATCTCTGCCACATAAGCGCCCGAGTTGACGCCGAAGGCGAACACGCAGGCCTCAAAGCTGCCGTTGAACAGGATTGTGTAGGCGATTAGGAGCTGTACGACGATGGGCGTGCCGCGGATGACCGTGACATATATACCGCAGGCGGCATTTACTGTTTTCCAGCCAAAGCTCTTTTTGCCGCCGGCATAATATTTCACCAGCGCCACCAGCACGCCGATGCACACGCCGATCAGGCACGCCAGCGCCGCCAGCGCTATGGTCATCCCCAACCCCTCGAGATATTGCACCCATCGGCCTTTGTACACCGTCACCTTATAAAAATCGCTCAGCAGCTTGTTCAAGTCGTTCCAAAAATTTTCCACGGAGGGATAGCCCCTTTCCTTATTTGCTCTGCCGCATGCTCCCGAAAGCTGCACGGCCCGCGCTGCGCGGGCCGTGTGCATTTTCCGCCTGCCCTCCGGACGTCAGCCCTCTGCGCAGATCTTCAGATGCTTATCCGTCAGCGACTCCACTGTGCCGTCGTCCATCGCCTTCTGCAGCACACTGTTGACGACCTCCAGCAGGTCCTCGTTGCCCTTGGCCACGCCCATGGCCATTTCCTCCTCAGTGAGAAGCTGCTCCACAGTTTCCAGTGCATCCGGGTTCGCCATTGCCAGCGTCTGCGCAGGCACCTTGTCCAGGATGGCCGCGTCCGCTTTTCCTCCCATCACAGCCGTAGCGCATTCATTGGCATTTTTAAACGCCAGCGGTTCAATGCCAAGCTCTTCCTGTGCGTAGATGTGAGCGGTCGTGCTCTCCTGCACAGCGATATTCTTTCCCGCAAGGTCGTCGGCCGTCTTGATATCGCTGCCCTTCGGCACCAGCAGGATCAATCCGTTCAGTGTATAAGTAATGGAGAAATCAATTTGCTCCGCGCGCTCGGACGTAGCCGTCATACCCGCTGCAATGAGCTGCCCCTTACCGCTTTTCAGCGATTCGATCAGCAGGTTGAAGTCCATATCCAGCACTTCCAGCTCCACGCCCAGCTCATCGGCCACCAACTGCGCCAGGTCGATGTCCACACCGGCCGGCTTGCCGTCCTCGCCCAGATATTCGAACGGCGGAAAACCCGTGGCCGTCATCATCGTCAGGACGCCTTTTTCCTGAATCTCCTCCACAACGGACGTCCCGCCTGCTGAGTCCTGGCCGGATGCCCCGGAGGACGCGGACGCGCTGCCCGCCGCCGAGCTTGCCGGAGCGGATGCGCCCGAACCGCCGCAGGCCGCCAGGCCCAACATCAGAACCGCTGCCATTGCAAATGCCAATATCTTTTTCATAACTCCCATGCTCCCTCTCTTGTTCCCATTTTGTGCGCCGCCCCTTCGGCGGCTTCCATGGCATTATTATATTCGCATATCTATTCATTGTCAACGAATTTTTATGCGATTTGTTTCTTTTCTGCACATTGCACAGCATTTAACCCTCCGTGCGCGCCTTCATAAGCATATTTATACAAAATTGAATTTATTTTATGTATATATTTGCATTTAATCTTTAATTATGCTACTATATATACATTCTCAAACAAAGATGCGGAGCGGTAAAAATGCTTGATACATCCTTATGCAATTCTTATCTTAGCGTAAATTTGCAGACGATCATTAATAATATGCAAAGCATTCAAGAGGATATCGGGCCGGATGTGGAATGCATCCCTGTGTTGAAGGACAATGCTTACTGCCTGGGTGCTGTACCCATTGCCAAAGCGCTTTGCACCTACGCGAACGTGCGCACCATCGCAGTTGCGCAGGTGTGTGAGGGCGTTGAACTGCGGCAGGCCGGATTGTCCGCTCCTGCCGTTCTGGTACTGGGCGGCGTGCCGGAGCGGTTATTCCCGGCTGCGGTCGAGTATGGGCTGCAGCTCACCGTGTTCCATCCGTCCACTGTGTATGCACTGGAAAAACTGGCCGCCGCGCAGGGAAAACGCGCCGAAGTACAGATCAAAGTTGAAACCGGGCTGAACCGCACCGGCGCAAAGCCCGGCGCAGAGCTGGGCGCGCTGGCCACCGCGCTGGCCGCCTGTCCCCATGTGCGCACAATGGGGGTATTCTCCCATTTTTCCACGGGCGAGACAAAAGAAAGCCCTACGGCCTACCGGCAGTTTCAACTTTATCAGCAGGCTTTGGCACAGCTTCAGGCCGCAGGCATCGATCCGCCACAGAAGCACATGTGCAACAGCGGCGGCAGCGACTGGTTCCGCGCCTCGTTCTGCAACGCAGTACGCATCGGGCGCCGGCTGTATATGGATAATCAGGCCGAACCGCTCACACCCGGAACGCCGGGTGCGGTGCAGGAGGCCTGCAGCTGGCGCGCCTCGGTAACGAACCTGCGCGTTGTGGAGGCCGGAGATACTGTGGGATATGACGCAGCCTGGACAGCGCCGCGCCGCACCCGCGTCGCCACCGTATGCGTGGGCTACGGCGACGGCCTCTATTATCCTCTGGCGGAAGCAGGCGGCCCGCTGCTGGTGGGGGAACAGAGAGCCCGGCTTCTGGCTACCTGCATGGACCAATGCTTCGTGGATGTAACGGATATTCCCTGCCGCGCAGGAGACGAGGTCACCTTTTTCGGGCAAAGCAGCGGGGGTGCAGCCATGCCCATCCAGGAACTCGGCAAGTTCATGCATGTGGAAGGCGTATATTTTTACAGCTTCCTCTCTCCGCGCGTGGCGCGCGTATACGAGGGACTGGAACCGTGAACGGAACATCTGCGCGGATGCGCCGCACATAAAACACAATATACAGGAGGAAATACGATATGCCGAATACCTATGAAACCAAATTGTGGGGAGGGCGCTTCCGCGGCGATGAGGACGCGCTGATGCAGCATTTCAACAGCGAGTGCTGGCGCACCAGCTGGCTGGTGGAGCCGGATATCCAGGGCAGCCTTGCCCATGTGGCCATGCAGGTAAAATGCGGCCTGCTCACCTCCGCCGAGGGAGAGGCGCTCACCCGGGGCCTGGAAACCATCCTGGCCGATTTCAAGGCCGGGCAGCTTGTTTACACCGAAGAATACGAGGATGTGCATACCTTTGTGGAGCTGCACCTGATACGCCGCGTAGGGGACGTGGGCAAAAAGCTGCACACCGCCCGCAGCCGCAACGACCAGTGCAATGTGGATATGAAGCTGTACGTCAAGCAGCAGGCACATCATGTGGCCGCTCTTATCGACACCTTCTGCGCCACGCTGCAGCGTGTTGCAGAGGAAAACCCGTGGATGATGCCGGGCTACACTCATCTGCAGCGCGCGCAGGTGGTAACGTTCAAATACCATCTGCTGGCCTACTGTGAAATGATGCTGCGGGACAAAAAACGCCTGCTGAATGCCGTGGATGTGATGGATGAATCCCCCTTGGGCTGCGGCGCGCTGGCAGGAACCACCCATATCATCGACCGCTCCTATACCGCTCACCTCCTGGGCTTTTCCCACGGCGCATGCAAAAACTTTCTGGATGGCGTGTCCGACCGGGATTTTGTGCTTGAGGTACTCTCGGATTTCAGCATCCTGATGATGCACCTCTCCCGTCTGGCCGAGGAGCTCATCCTATGGAGCAGCGCTGAATTTGGTTTCGTGGTGCTGGACGACAAATATACCACGGGCTCCAGCATCATGCCGCAGAAGAAAAATCCGGACGGCGCGGAGTTGGTACGCGGGCGCACGGGCCGCGTCTACGGCGACCTGATGGCCTTGTTGTGTGCGATGAAGGGTCTGCCTCTGGCCTACAACAAGGACATGCAGCAGGACAAGGACTCCTTTGCAGATGCGCTGGACGTGGTAACAGCTTCATTGATGATGATGGAGCGCATGATCGGTACGCTGCAGGCAAAGCCAGAGGCCATGGAGGCCGCGGTGAAAAAGGGCTTTCTGAATGCCACGGAAGTGGCGGACTATCTGGTGCAGCACGGCGTTCCCTTCCGCGACGCTCACGGCATCGTGGGACAGATCGTTATTTATTGTGAGGACGCGCAGAAAGGCATCGAGGAACTTTCCCTGGACGAACTGCTTCAGTTTTCACCCGCCTTCGGGCCGGATATCTTCAGCTACATCGACTACGCCGCCATTCTGCAAAAAGGCATCAAAAAAGAAATGCTGTAATACAAATAAAAAGCGCCCCCGCCTGCGGCATAAGGCCGCTGCGGAGGCACTTTTTATTTTCGGAACTGATGCGGAGAAGTTTCGCTTATACTTCGAAGTTCACGGCGGTGTCGCCCTTCAGGTCCGTGCCGAACTCATAATCGTTGCCCGGCAGAATGGCATTGAGCAGAATGCCCACAATGGCCGCGATGGCAAGGCCGGACAACGTAAAGCTGTAAGATGCGCCAAGCGGCACCGTGATGCCGCCCACGCTGTTGAAGCCCAGCGCGGAGACCAGGATGACGGCCGCGATGATCAGATTGCGGGATTTTGTGAAGTCCACCTGGTTCTCCACGACGTTGCGCACACCCACGGAAGAGATCATGCCGTACAGCACAAAGGAGATGCCGCCGATGATGGCGGAAGGCACCGTCTGGATGGCTGCGCCGATCTTCGGGAAGAAGCTGAGCAGGATGGCAAAGCATGCAGCGATACGCATGACACGGGGATCGTACACCTTCGTCAAAGCCAGCACGCCGGTATTCTCGCCGTATGTAGTATTGGCCGGTGCGCCGAAGAAACCCGCCAGGCTGGTGGCAAGGCCGTCGCCCAGCAAGGTGCGGTGCAGGCCGGGGTCGGACAGGTACGGACGCTCACAGGTGGCACTGATGGCTGCAATGTCGCCGATATGCTCCATCATGGTGGCCAGTGCGATGGGCGCAATGGTGATGCAGGCGCTGACGCTGAACTTGGCCATGCTGCCCGTATGGATGGCCAGGCCGAACCAGTCGGCCTGCTGGATGGCGGTAAAATCCACCTCGCCCATGAAGAGTGCAGCGATATAAGAGACCACGATACCGATGAGGATGGGCAGGATCTTCACCATACCCTTGCCCCAAATGTTGCATACCACGATGACGGCCAGCGCGATAAATGCCAAAAGCCAGTTGGACTGACAGTTCGTGATGGCGCTGGGCGCAAGGATCAGGCCGATGGAAATAATGATGGGCCCGGTGACGACCGGCGGAAAGAACCGCATGATCTTGCGCACGCCGAACACTTTGATGAGAGCGCTGAGGATCACGTAGATCAGCCCGGATACTACGATGCCGCCCGCCGCATACGGCAGCATCTCGCTGGGGGTGCCATCCGCACCCAGCGGGGCCACAGCAGCATAGCCGCCCAGGAACGCAAAGCTGGAACCGAGGAACGCCGGCACCTTGCCCTTTGTCAGCAGATGGAACAGCAGCGTTCCGATGCCCGCGAACAGCAGCGCCGTGGAAACGCTGATACCCGTCAGAATGGGCACGAGCACCGTCGCGCCAAACATGGCGAATGTGTGCTGCACGCCCAGCACCAGCATCTTGGGTACGCCCAGCTTACGGGCGTCGTACAGCCCTTCCCTGCCGAGCTCGATCTTTTTGGTCTCTTCGCTCATTGATACTTCCTCCTCAAATCAAATGCCTTCTATTCCAAACACCATGTACGGTGTAAAGGCCGCGCGGCCAAAAAAAGAGGCATTTCCCTTATCGCCGCCGATAACGGAAAATGCCTTTTCTGTTATGAAGGAAAGAATAGAATATACGGCCCCGCCGTGCAGCCGAACGCCGCGCGGGGAAGGATAAGCGCCGTATGAAGCTGTGCGCAAAGCTGCCGCATGTTCCAAACCTCTCTTTACATTTTATTTATAATACCAGACATGCGCGCGCGTTGCAATACTTTTTTCTCCCTTCTTTTTCAAAATTTGCAGCGGCGGCATTTCAACCCTTTCCCGCACTCGCTCCTTTTCGCATCATTGCGCGCAGCTCTTCCAGCGCTTTTTTCTCGATGCGGGATACATAGCTGCGGCTGATGTGCAGGATATCCGCCACCTGCTGCTGTGTCAGCGGCTGCGTGCCCGAAAGGCCGTAGCGCATGATGACGATCTGCCGTTCCCGGCCGGAGAGGCGGTTCACCACACGGTAGAGCGCCTCGGTCTCCTCCTTGCGCTCGTAGTCCTCGTGCACGTCGAAGGTATCGGCCACTACGTCGTTCAGTGTCAGGCTGTTCCCGTCCTTATCGCTGTCGATGGGCTCCTGGATAGACACGTCGTTCTGGCTTTTTTTGCCCGCTCGGAACTGCATGAGCACCTCATTTTCAATGCAGCGCGCTGCATATGTGGCAAATCGTGCGCCTTTGGTATTGTCAAAGCTGTTCACCGCCTTGATAAGGCCGATGGTTCCGATGCTGATCAGGTCCTCCTGGTCTGTGGAAGAAGCGTAGTATTTTTTTACGATGTGCGCCACGAGGCGCAGATTGTGCCGGATGAGCTTATCCCGCGCCGCCATGTCGCCGTTCTTCATCGCCTCGAATGCTGCGATCTCGTCCCGCGCGGAAAGAGGCTTCGGGAAACTGCTGCTTTCCAGGTGCAGTGCGAAATATAAGATCTGGCTTGCGACAAAGCTGAATATGATACCAAACATCTGTATGCCCTCCTTGTATGCGATACTACATTGTATGGCAGGGGACACGGCGGCATGCCGCGGGACAGGCGCGTTCGCTATGTTTTGCCCATTGGAAAGCGGCCCGCATATTGCGGGCCGCTTGTGCTGCATTCAGATGTCTGTACGGTAGATCGTCTTTCCGTCCTTGACCGTCTCCAGAATACGGATATCACGAAGATGCATGGGAAGCGCCTTCAATGGGTCCTCCTCCAGAATCACCAAATCCGCCCGTTTTCCCGGACGCAGGCTTCCTTTGCTTCCTTCCTCAAAATACTGGTATGCCGCATTGATGGTCACGGCGCGCAGAGCATCCAGGACCGGAACGCGCTCCTGCGGCCCCAGCACCGTCCCCTGCTTTGTAACGCGGTTCACTGCGCACCATACAGTCTCCAGCATGTCCGGCTGGATAACGGGTGCATCCTGATGGAACGTATAACGGAGGCCCTGTGCGCCCGCAGAGGCCGCGGGGCTGATGCGCGCCGCGCGTTCCGGTCCGAGATTCTCGAGATGCACGTCGCCCCAATGGTATACATGAGCCACAAAAAAAGACGGTATCATCCCGTTCTGTGCCGCCCGGGACAGTTGGTCCGGCGCAAGCATCTGCGCATGGATGATAACGGGACGTATTGCCCGGCAAGGCTTACCGGACGCAGCGCGAGCCCTGAGGCGTTCCCCATACACGCGCAGATACTGTTCGCAGGCGGCGTCTCCGTTGCAATGCACCAGCAACTGCATATTTTCGTCCAGCGCTCGGTCCACATACCCGGCCAGTTCTTCGTTGCTCATACGCGGATAACCGCGATAATTTTCCTCTGCACCGCAGTACGGCTCCCGCAGCCACGCGGTGCGTGCCTGAGGTGAGCCGTCCAAAAAAGTTTTGTAGCCTCCCACCTTAAAACGGCCGCTGTACTGTCCGATGTGTTCGGACAGCGCCGTTCGCATGCCGTCCGCCTGTGTGATATCCAGATATCCCACCACGTCCAGCTTCAGCAGGCCCGCCGCGCACAGCTGCCTGTACAGCGGTTCCATCGCCGGTATCATCATCCCTTCCTGCACCGTGGTGACGCCACGCCGCGCATAGCCGTCCTGCGCGCGCAGATATGCGCCCATCAGGTCCTCCGGCGCCGGCATTGGAACGCGGCTCTGGCAATTCAGAAAAGCGGTCTCTTCCATGTAGCCCGTCACCTTTCCGTCCGCGACCTCCATCATGCCGCCCTCCGGCACAGGTGTATCCGGCGTGATTCCCAGCCGTTCCAGCGCAAGCGTGTTCAAAACACCCGTATGGCCGGACTGGTGAGCCATAATCACCGGATTGTCGGGAGCGGCACGGTCCAGCACTTCTCTGCGCGGCGGACGTTTTTCCCGAAGAACGTTATGGTCGAAACCCTGAGCGGCGACCCATTGCCCCTTTGAAATATGGTTATCGCGGATAAACGCCGCGATACGTTCTTCGATCTCGTCAAAGCTGACGGCCTCGCCCAGGGGCACCTGCAAAAGTGCGTTGGCACAGCCGGAAAAATGGCTGTGCGCGTCAATGAACGCCGGCATCAGCGTATGGCCTTTCAAATCGACCATCTCACAATCCCGTCCCGCCGCCGCGCGCACCTCTGCCTCGCTTCCCACGGCGCGGATCACGCCGTCCTCCACCAAAAGCGCCTGCGCATACAAAATGTCCTCCATTGTAAGCACAGTCCCGCCGTAATACATCCGCTTTGCCAAAGCGAGCACATCCTTTCCTTTTCGCACCCTACCGGCGCTTTATGATTTACTATACATCGAATAGTTTTCCAATTTTACTGTAAATCATGAATAATGCGTAAACAAGGCCCAGCCTTTTGTCCAAAGACAAAACAAAACGCACCGGAAGCATTTTCAGCTTCCGGTGCGTTTTTCTGGCGGAGAGTTAGGGATTTGAACCCTAGGTACCTTTAAAGGGTACACACGATTTCCAGTCGTGCGCCTTAGACCACTCAGCCAACTCTCCAAGCAAATGGTGCTTTACTATATTACCCAAATATCGGAAAATTGTCAAGTGTTTTTTTGCCGTTCTGGATTTTTCTGCATTTTTGCGGGAGAAACGCTTACCGCATTCTGCTCCGGCGCTCCTGCCAGGCGATCTCACCTATGCGATCTGCGGCATATTCAAAAAAGCGCCGAAACGATTCGCAATAATAATTTTCCGTATCGTCCGCCCCGCCTGTCCAGTCGCGCCTGCATCCCCCATTGCACAGCGGCACCCATCTGCAGCTTGCACACCGGGACGGGCGAAGCCGCCCCTGCCGTAAAAATTCGGAAGCCGTCTCATCGTTCGCCAATTGTTTCAGACTGTCTGTATGTACGTCGCCCATCCGCCATCGGTCCAGCACATAAAAATCGCAGGGATAAACACCTCCGTCCGCTTCCACGACAAAATAGCTGCCACAGCCGCCCGAAGCCGCACAGGTGCTTGCCGGCTCCCCCATTGCAAGATGAACATAGTCATCGAACAAGCGCACGCTGGTATAGTGTCCTTCCGCCCAGTCGCGGTACCATTGGTCAAATAACCCGCACAAAAAATCTCCATACAGTTTTGGCGTCAATGAATATACTGCGCGGCCCCGCTGTTCCTCCAAGGGATCAAGACATGGAATAAACTGCAGATAGCGCACTCCCAGCTTTTTCATTGAGGCATATGTTTTCTGCGGATGCTTCGCGCATTGCCCCGTCACGACGCATAACAGGTTTGTCTCCACTTCAAATTTTTGCAGCAATGCCAGCGCCTTAGCCACACGCCCGTATGTGCCTTCCCCTTTTGTGTCCACGCGGTAATGGTCGTGCAGCTCCCGATACCCGTCCACAGAGAGGCCCACCAGAAACTGGTTTTCCTTTAAAAAGTGCGTCCATTCCTCATTCAGCGCCATGCCGTTTGTCTGAAGCGCATAACTCACCTGCCGGTCCAGCGGCCGAAACGCGCTTACCATCGCTACGAAATCCCGAAAAAAGTCCAGCCCGGCCACCGTAGGCTCGCCGCCCTGAAACGCAAAACTCACCGCTCCGTGCTCATCCGCTGTTGCAAAAGCTGCTTTAATTAAAGCCCCGGCGGTTTCACGGGACATCACGCCCATGCTCTTCACTTCCCTGTTGTCCGAAACATCCGCATAAAAACAGTAACGGCATCTCAGATTACACAGGCTGGAGGCGGGTTTGATCAAAAGATTGACGTTCTTCACCGCGCATTCTCGCTCCTCTCTTATCGTGCGAACTCAAAACACCCCGGAAACCAGTATAGCAAATCGCTGTTTCATACACAACAAGAACGGCCTCATCATACATTTTCCGAGTTATCCGCCTGAGAAAATCAATTTTGCATTTTGACTTGCTGCTCCTGAATCAGAGGATAGCGCACCAACCCCGTACTGGCCAGGGCTTCATGGTGCATATCCACAGCAGTGATCTGACGGTTTTCATAAGTCGTATAATAATAAATGCCTTTGCTTGCATTGCAGCAGGAAGTATAAAGCGTTATTTCATATTTTCCATCTCCCACATCGCAGCAGCCGCGCTGCTGCTCGACCGAGCCGAGAATGTGGAAAAACTGGCTGACGCTCTCCTTTTCCGTACAGCCGGAAACGGAATTCATCCTAGTGAAAGCGGCCCGGACAAAACGGGACTGAGAGGATAAATCGCCCGGCAGCCCGAGCCCGCCCATCCCGCGGCTGTATGCGGATAACGGCAATTCGGAAGAAAATAAATTTTCCGGTGTTTTCGGAGACAGACGCATATAATTGTTGAGCCCAAACATTTGTTGTTCAAAAGGAGGGTTGTTGGTGAGGACGCCAACCGGATTTTCATAAATCCTGAGCCCCTCCCGAACCGATTCGACCGTAATGGCCCCTTCCCGGTCGGCGATCAGCCAATGAAGCTGTGCTGCCGGCATCTGCTCATTGAACGGAAGTCCCACAAGATTGGCTTTTGCAAGGAGCGCGCCGGCCTCCTTCACAGTGGCGCACTGCCCCAGGACCCAAGGAATAAACTCGAATACAGCGATATTATCCTTTCCTTTCGCCGGAGACGCCGCATAACAAGCATTTCCCACGAAGTTCAGCCCTGCCATGCCCAGCCCTTTTTCGTTGACCGCGTCGTAATACAGCGGATACTCCTGTGCAACACAAGCCATACCGATAACAGCAAAATGGTGCGGCATCTCCGCCATATACCGAAAAGGAAACGGCTCGTTGCGCGGCGTTATTACGACTTCTTCCCCATACGAAAATTCGTAGTCTAATGTGCGTCCAAAATAAAAATCCTTCGTTTTATAGGTCGCTGCCGTACACATGTGTTATCCTCCTGCTGCAAAAGTTGGGTTTTTCCGCGATAACTGCCATGCCTCAAACCTGTTCGCGCTTCAGGGCCCATTTTTGGGGTATTTTCAAAAACTTTCCATTTCCAGCGCCGCATTTCTGCCGAAAACTCTGCTGCTTTTGAGGCACCAAATTCTTTACCTTTATATTTTACAATATCTGTCCTGTTTTTGCACGCGGACGATAAATATTTTTTCATATGCTATTTTTTTATCCATCTGCTTTTCCTCGCTCAGATTATGCGGCCCCCATCGCCTGCGACAGTAATTCTTTGTCTTTTGCCGCATTTCTATTTTTTAATCGTAAGTCATACGGCGGGTTTCTCAACAATTCTATATGACAGCCCGTCAAGAAAAAATAATGATGAATATCGGCCCCGACGCCGGTGCATGCCTACATCCGTTCATCCACCGCCATAAGTTTATGGCTCAGGAACTCGTTGCGTTCATGCAAAATCTGCCGCAAGAAAAAAGCCATCCCTAAGGGATGGCTTCGGCAATATGCGTCCAAGGACTCAATCCCCGGGGCCCGCTGATTAAAGGTCAGCTGCTCTAACAACAGCAACAGGCTAAAAGAAAAGTCTAACCGTTAATACAATTCGCAGGATTCCGCCTCAAATCGACTCCCAATATCCATACATTCGCGTTACGAATTTGTAGCGTCTTATCCTTCGCTTTATTTATTGATGGTCTTCCAGCCAGCGGACCGCGCAGTGCGCCAGACAAGCGGAGCCGATTGGACAGACCTCCTCATTGAACTGAACCTTCGGATTGTGTGCAGGGGCATCGCCACGCTCATCCATATATCCTGCCGAAAGATACATGAATACGCTGGGGACTCTCTCTGCAATAATTGCAAAGTCCTCAGAAGCACTGGCTGATGTGTCGGGAACAGGAGTCAGACCAGGAATTGGTAGTTCTTCCATATAGCTTACCATCTCGTCCGTCATAGCAGGGTCACATACCAGTGGTGGCACCTCAGAAATCATCTCGACCTGTGCCATCCCCCCAAATACCTCTGCGGTCTTGAGAGCAACCTCTTTCAGCCGCCGGACCAGTTTCTCACGGCTGGCACTGTCATTGGTGCGCAAGGTTCCTTGGAGGACGGCAGTATCAGGGATGATGTTGGGGGCTGAACCTGCGGAAAAATTGCCGATGGTCAGCACACAGGCTTTGCCGGGATCTGCCTCCCGAGCAATCAGCGATTCCAAGGCAAGGTACACATGGACACCGATATTGATTGGGTCGATGGAACTGTGCGGATATGCGCCGTGGGCGCCCCGTCCGTGGATTGTGATTCGAAAACCATCCACAGAGTACATCATAGTTTTGCCGCTGTTGTACATAAACAAGCCCACAGGCATCCTTCCCGGGCCGACATGATAGGCTAGGGCTGCATCCACTCCTTCCAGTACTCCATTTGCCAGCATATCCTTCGCACCCTCAAAGGTTTCTTCAGCAGGCTGGAACATGAACCGAACCCTGCCAGACAGCATAGATTCATTTTCTTTTAATATCTTTGCCGCTGTCAGCAGCATGGCCGCGTGGAAATCGTGGCCGCATGTATGAGCCTCCGTGCCGGTTGGGCAGGAAAAGCTTTCGCCGCTTTCCTCCGGCATGGGAAGCGCATCCATGTCCGCTCGAAGCAGGATCGTCCTACCCCCTTCCTGCCCCAACTCTGCAATCACTCCATGTCCGCATGGATGTGGATCCAATCCATATCCTCTCAGCTGCTCCATAACATAGGTTTGTCCTTTTGGCATATGAAGTCCCACTTCCGCGTTGCTGTGCAGCCAACGACGGTGAGAGATGGTTTCCTCACGCAGTGCCAGTGCCCGTTTATAAAAATCCATAATCGTACTCCTTAATTTGCTGCGAAAAATCAGTAAACATATGCTGAGAAAATTATAGCAAACGAGTTTAATAACTTCAACAATGTTTATAGTTTACCCACAACTTATAAAAAAGACGCATCTGGCTTGGAAATGCCACAGACTGTGCACATTTAAATTGTCCGGCAATTTTCCCTCCCGCAGAATCCTTTTGAGCCGGAATGTGAATGTCCCAGGCACCATCGGATCTCCCCAGCCTGCCGGAACAGATAGTCATCTTCCTCCAGTCCCCTCTGCACCACGCCGTGCTCTCTCCTGCGCGGTTCTTCGGTTCTTTCACCAGGATCGGTTGGCCGCTCAGTTTTACCACATTGCGCCGGATATGCAGCACCTGCTATCTGACCACTGCAAGCTGCATGCCTCGCTCCGGCGCATGCTCGTGGCAAGGCTCATCTTGAAATAGGCCTCATATTTCAGGCCCTGGCTTTCCAGTTCGGTGATAAACCTTTGCACTATTTCCTCAATCGTCACCGGACACTCCTGCAGCGCGCCTTTCTTCTTGTACCCCGACGCAATGTAAGTGTTTTCCTCCTATTCCGTGTACTCTCCCCTTAAAAACAGCGCCCGTGAAATTTCTCCCCACGGGCGCTGTCCGTTATTCGTTATACTTGCTTTGCGCAGTCGTTCAATTCAGACTTCTTCGTGTCATTCCAGCGGTCCACCGTCCCCACAAGATAGACTTTGATGCGGCGGAGCCGCTCAAACTTCACGCCTTTTCCGGTGCGCTCCGCATTGTCGATGCTGTTGTTTTCCATGTGGAACCATCTATCCGAGATACATCTTTCCTTGGCATCTGAAACGCCGATTTCTTTGAACAGACAACAACAGAATTAACCGAATGCTAAATCGCCACTTTTGTGAATTGTACAAACCGAAAATTGAAATAAGATAAGAGAATTGGCTCATCTTGCAAAGAAAATGCGCTAAAAGTTGCAAAAATCCTTTTTAAAATAGTGCAGATATGTCAATTTGCGTCCTTGTTTATCGGATATACGCATTAGCGTCCGGTCGAGGGCTCAGCTCAATTCCGAACACAGTGTGTTCGCATTTAGAAGCATCACATAAAACTTGTGCATAATATTTTTTCACCCGATCCCGTTGTTTATCTGTCAATTTATACTGCTTATTTGCCGTTTTTATCACCGCTGCTGCCATAACACAGCTTGCATGATTATGTATGTAGTATAAAGCAAAAGATCACTATTTCATCAATGCCCAAGTGTTATAACAACTGATTCCGATAATGGTAAACATTAACCCGATAAATAGAATCTCTACATGCTTATCATCAATCTTCTTGTTGATTTTCCTACCTACAGCACCCCCGCCGATTCCTCCGGCCACCATTAGAACCAGCCAGAGCCATTCAAATTCCGGAACAGTTTTTGTGAACAATGTTGTCGTAACGCTTGTAATCTGCGAAATCAAAATAATGTACAAGCTGTTCTGCGCCGCCACCTTTGTGGACATCGAAAAGAAGTAGTACAAAACCACCAGGTTGATTGGTCCGCCGCCAATTCCCAAGAAGCTCGACATAATACCGAGTGTTATGCCGATTATTACGCAGGGCACGGTCCCCCTCACCCGGCGTGTTTCGATATTCGCTTTGTTTACAGTGTAAGCGAGCGTGTAAATTGTAATGATCGTCAGACAGCCGGCCTGTACGCCCCCCACCATATTCGGGTTGGATGCCGCTTCTTTAACAGCAGTAAACAGCTGTTTGCCTAAAACGCCGCCGAGAGCCGCTCCCAATGCCAACGGCGTCCCTGTTTTGAAATCCACAACACTATCACGGGACGCCGCCGCTCTCCCAACAGAGTACAAACTCATAGAGAGCACTGTACAGCCCGATAAGAAACTTATCGTGGATACGCTGGCCATCTGGAACAGATCCAAAACCGGCTTGATGATAACTCCGCCGCCGATTCCGCAGATCGCACCCGCTGTTGATGCCAGAAAACTGACTAGAAATGCTACCATTGACATTTTATGAATCCTCTCGTCCCTTTTTCACATACTGCATCCAATTTGAGCCAAGCATATTCAAAGAAGCGTCCGCAAGTAGTTTTGTAATAATTTCACACGATGACGTCATGACAACAGCTCCTGTCCCTCCGGCATAGTTGCTTTTTTGTATGTCTTGTACCTTACGTCTGATCTTCTTTATTCCGCAAGCCTGCCCCCTTTTCGCGCGGGGACTGTTTGTACAGTGCAATGTGTTCATGTTTTCTCTTTGGATAAAACGCAATACGCCTTGCGATCGTTTTTCGCAGTGTCTGCCATGGCAGCTGTTAAAATACTTTTGTCTGTCCGGTGACGTTCCAAACGTTGCAAGGCGTGCATCTCTCTGCTGGATATGCCTTTTTTCGTGCAGTCAGTCCCATTGCCCACCATCTTATTTCCGGTACTATTTTACACGGTACAGCGCATAGTTCGGATTTTTCTTGATATAGTCGTCGCAGCTATGGGCTGATACACCCGCCCCCCACAGACCGGCCAGCCCGATCTGGCCAGAGCCAAACACTGCTTCCCGTGCGCCGTCGATCTCCGGGTTCACGTATTTCGCAAACCATTTCTCCAGCCGTCCGCGCAACTCCTGCTCCAGCGCCTCGAAACCGCCGTGTGCCAGAAGATTGTCCTGCTCTCCGGGGTCTGCCTTCAGGTCATAAAGCGCGTTTGGACCATACGGATAGCGTGCAATATATTTATAGCGTTGATCCCGCAGCATCCGGTTGGGGCCATATTCGTCCATCACCACAATCCCGCCGGGACGTTCAAAGTCCTGGCCCAAAAGCGCCGGTACAAAGGAAACGCCCGGACGTTTTGCCATATCAAGAGGTTTTAGCCCCAAATAATCCAGTAATGTGGGCATAAAGTCATAAGCAGACACCAGCGAATCACAGACAACTCCAGCGGGGATACGGCCTGGATGCCGTGCGATGAACGGCACTTTCACCGATTCCTCATACATGTTCAGTGGGAATGTGCCGTTTCCCTTGCCCCAAAAGCCGTGATGTCCGCAGGAGAACCCATTGTCCGAGGTAAACACCACAAGCGTGTCCTCCGCAAGGCCCAGTTCGTCCAGCGTCTCCAGAATGTGTCCGATCCCTGCATCCATGGCAGTAACAGCCGCAAAATAGCCAATCAAATTCGCCCGCTCATCTTTTGCTACTTCATCCGTCAGGTAGATGCTGTCCAGATGCCGCGGCAGATGCGGCACAGATTCAAACAGACAGTTTTCATACAGCTTTGTGTATTCTTCGGGGTGGTTATTGAGCCACGGCGCATGCGGAGCCGTATAGGCCACATGCAAATAAAACGGTTTTTCTGCCTCTTTGTGCGAATTTAAAAACTCCACTGCATCATCTGTGATAGCATCGGTGACATAACGCTCTTCCCGATATAATACACCATCCCGGTACAGGGGCGCCCCATAATAGGGCCCTCCTCCGGATTTGTGGCAAAACCAATGCGTAAAGCCCTGCTGGGCCCGGGCGCTGGCTCCCATATGCCACTTGCCGCTCAATGCACATTCGTAACCACTTTCGGCCAGAGCTTTGGTATAAGAATATTGGCCCGCCAGATATTCGATGGATGCTCGACGTTCGTCGTCATCCCGCAGCCAGTCATGCACACCGTGCTGAGACGGGATACACCCTGTCAGCAGCGAAGCTCTCGCCGGTGAGCATACCGGCGAAACGCAGAAAAAATTCTCAAAACGCATGCCCTGAGCAGCCAGACGGTCGATGTTTGGAGTATATATCTCCCTGTTGCCTGCGCAGCCCAGCGACCAGAACCCCTGATCATCTGAAATAATAAATACCACGTTTGGTTGCTTCATATAAATCCCCCCGGAATGGTCACAGGCACCGTACCAAGACAATAACGCAAGCGCAGCAAAAAGTTCACTCCATGTTCCACGGTGACTGTCGCTTATTGGGAAGCGTTTTCCCCTCGTCAATCGCCTGCAAGCCCGCCCTGTGTGAGGCCCTTGACGTAATATTTTCGAATGGCAATACCAAAGAATATTACCGGCAGCGCAATTACAATGGCACCAGCGGCAATGACGCCCCAATTCATTTTTTCGAATACGATGAAATTCAAAACACCGATCGGAGCAGTTTGCACCTTCTGCCGTGTGAGCAGCAGCGCAAACAAAAATTCATTCCACGAAAAGATGAATGATAAAATTGCCGTAGAGGCGATGCCCGGCGTAGCCAAGGGAATAGAAATCCTGAACAGGGTTTGTAAAAGCGAACAGCCGTCAATGCGCGCGGCTTCTTCCAGACTTATCGGTATATCCTCCATAAAAGCTCTCAGACTCCACACAATGATTCCCAAGTTTGACGCGAAATAAATCAGCGTCAAGCCGATATAAGTATCCAATAATCCCAGTTCTTTGTAGGCAATAAAGTAGGGAATCACAAATACTGCGCCTGGGCTCATGCGCGTGATCAGAAGCACATAAAAAAAGGCCTTCTTAAACCGAAACTCACAACGGGCAAAGATATAAGCTGACGGGATCCCCACCAACAGCGCCAGTATAATAGACAATACGCAGACCACAAAGCTATTGAAAAAATACCTTCCGAAGCTGCCTGTTACGAACAATTCTTCATAGTTTTCCAGCGTTGGCATAAAAATCAAGTCTGGAGGCACTTGAAAAGCATCGCTCTGATTTTTCAGAGAGATTAGAAGCGTCCAATAAAACGGAAACAGCGTGGCAAACATAAGCACCGCCACAAACAAACTTCGCGCTATGCCGGAAAGCCTCTGTCTCATATTCGCGTTCAACATGATACTTCACCATCCTTGCTACTTAGCCTTACTTTTCTTCCCATAGAAAAACACAATCAGCACCAGCAATACCGCAAACATCAGCATTGATGACGCCGATGCATAGCCTGTCTTAAATTTTACAAAGCCTTCTGAATACGCAAAGTAAGTAAGTTCTTCGGTGCTATTGCCAGGCCCTCCCTGGGTGAGAGAAAACACAAGCGGGAAAATTTTGAGTCCTTCCACAACGCGAAAAACCAATACCATAGATAAAATCGGCTTAATAAGCGGTAATGTGAGATACCACAGCTCCTGCCAAAAGCTGGCTCCATCGATGCGTGCTGCTTCAAAGGGAGAGACCGGCAGCGAATCCAGCGCAGCGATTACAAATAGCACTACAAAAGGAACCCATTCCCACACGGAAACCAATACGATTACCCACCGTGCCGAAACAGGGTCGGTCAGCCAAGCCGGAGCTTCTTGAATGCCTATCCCGTACAACAATGCATGAATACCTCCATATTTGGGGATCAGCAAAATACGCCAAATCAGGCCCGCAACCACAGGCGGGATCACCATAGGCATCACGATCAACGCTTGTACGAGCCCGCGTAAACGCTTCATACGCTGAATGGCCAACGCCGCAGCCACTCCAACCACCATCTGTAACAGCACGCTAAAGAAAACCATGAATATCGTATTTTGGGCGGCATTGATAAAGCCTTTGTCCGTAAACAAGTCAATATAATTTTCCAAACCTATAAAGCGGAACCTGCCGCCAGTCATTTTATAGTTCGTGAAAGAAAGGCCTAACAGGCTTGCCATAGGTACCAATACCAAAATCAAGAGTGACAAAAACAACGGAAACAGAAACGCAATTTGAAGCGTTTGGCGTTCCGATTTCAATGTTACACCTTTTGGATTTTTGGCTATAGGGATCAAACTTCTTTTTTTCATCGCGCTTCTCCTTTCGTGCTGCCATATCGTAATGCGCCTGCCGCACAGGTTTTACCGGATTTTCAGAAAAATGCCTCTCAAGAGGCCGCCATGAGTCAGCAATTCGATCGTCCGACCCATTTGCCGGCCTCCCGAGAGGCTCAGACTTTATATAATCAGTTACAGGCGCCAAATTTTACTGCCGATCAGGAAATATACCCGGCTTCCCGATAAACTTCGGCCACTTCTTCATTGGCGATCTCCATCGCTTCTTCAGCACTGATTTGTTTGGCAAACACATCGGAGATATAATTGCTGACAATATCCGCCACCTCCGGCCACTCAGGGTTCAGCGGGCGGTATTGCGGCATAGCATAATTGGCCAAAGAGTCACGCATAGCGTTCAGCCAGGCGCCGTCGCCGACATCATTTTTCTCAATAAAATCGGCATTATTGTATACCGCCTCCCGGGACACTGTAACCAGATTCCCTTCCGTGCCAAGGCGCACCAGGGTCTCTTCGGACAATGCCCACTGCATGAAATGCCAAGCGCGCTCCTTATTCTTTGCATTCTTGGGGATGTTGACAGAGTGCACGTTCAACGGAGCACAGCGCCCTTCCGGACCGGCGGGGACAGGCGCAAAGCCCACATCCTCCTCGCGCGTCTTGGATTTTTCAGGATCGATATAATTGGGAACTATGGCCGCGCCGTCGATCCACATTGCAAGATCACCCTGCTGTACCGACACGGTAATATCTTCAAAGTTACAGGTTGTCGCACCCGGGAACGAATAATTTTGAAGCAGATCGGCGTAATATTCCACGGATTCCACAACTTCCGGCGTATTCAAAGTAGGCGTCATATCGTTGGGGAAGTCCGCTACAAAATCGCCTCCCATAGAATACATGACCATCGGCCATTCCCAAATCAGGCCTTCTGAACCGCCCGCGCTGCGCGCGCCACGCATGCCGACCCCATAGACGCCGTCCTTGTGCAGCAGTTGGGCATACTCCCGCAGCTCTTCCCAAGTTTCAGGCGGCTGCTCCGGATCGAGCCCGGCAGCCTCAAACAAATCCTTCCGCCAGTATAGCAACGTGGTGAGGGAACATACCGGAAGGCCGTACAGCTTGTCCTCGTACCGTTGAGCGTCCACTGAAGACTGCATCAAGCCGTCCAAGTCCAGCAGCGCATCGTCTGTAATAGATTTATCAGCAATCAAATCGTCCAGCGGATACAACCAGTCATTGGAAGCGTACTGCAAAAATTGAGGGCTCATCAAATAAATCAGGTCATAAGCATCAGATTCTGAAGACATCTCCACCAGCATTTTTTGAAAATAAGTGTCGACTCCTAAAATCGTATAATTGATTTTCACACCATATTCTTTTTCGTAGTCAGCATAAATTTTTTGCATGGATTCCGCGAAATTCCCTGCCACGAACATAATATTCAGCTCTTTTTGTTCTTCCAGGCGTTTCGCCGCTTCCGAGACTTGCTCCCCACTTTCAGAGCCGGAGCCGGACACAGAGGCAGGTGTGCTGGAAGTAGCATTTCCGCCGCAGGCAGTCAGAGAAAGCATCATCAGAACAGCCATCATTAAAGAGAATAACCGTTGCATTTTTGTGGACATTTTTTTCCTCCTTTGTGAATCCTCCATTTTTGAAACGTCGTTTTATAGTTCCAGATAATCCCGCATCACTGCGGCCGCTTCCGAAAAATCGTGACCACCCCGGCCGTCTTTAAGCCCGGTACGCAGCAAATCCAGGGCTCCGTCCAAGGCAAAGGCCGGGCAATTCAAATCTTCATACAGCCTTTTAACATATCCCAGATCTTTCAGGCCAAAGGCCAACGCAAAATCCATACGATAATCACGGTCTTTTACCTTTTGGCCGTAGAATTGAAAAACGCCGCAATTGGTTTTCTGCTCACAAATGATATCGAACAATTTTTGCGTATCCAGCCCTAACTTCTCCATTAAAGGAAACATCTGAGAATAAGTGACTGCATACATTAGGCCAGTGAAATTCAACGCAAGCTTTACAAGGTGGCCGCTGCCGGCTTCGCCAATGTAATCCGCTCGGCTGGTAAATACTTCAAAAATAGGACGAGCAGCCTGAAAATCAGCTTCGTCGCCGCCCACCGTGACAGAAATGGTCCCTGCCGCCGCCATATCAGGGTTTCCCATCAAAGGCGCATCCAGCAAAATACCGCCATGCTTTTTAAATGCTTCGTGCAGCTTTTTGGTGGAAAGCGGATAACTGGTGGACAAATCGATCACGATTTTGTCCTTTACACCACAGGACAAAAATGTGTCGCACATAGCTTCCACCTGCACGGAAGATGGCAGTGAAAGAAGCACCGCCTCACTGCGTTCAAATAAGTCTGCCGGGTTGGACGCAAGCTCGGCTTTCCCTCGAAAATACTCCATGGCGTCGGCACTCACATCATATACCGCTACATCATGGCCTTTTTTGACAAAATTTTCGCATGCGCCACGTCCCATACGTCCTAAACCAATAAAACCAATTTTCATGTTAAAGACAACCCCTTTCCATAGTTTATGATATCCACCCATTTGCATAAGGGAGAACGGATGCTGCAGCAATCGAAAATCCCTTGGAATGAACTTATTTTATCAGGAGAAAAATTTTTCATGTACAACAATTCTCATCAATAATGCCGCATTTGAAAGAAGCAAAATGTGAAAAAAATAGCAAATATAAATATTTTATGTTAAACTATTAAAATTGTATTTATTTTGTGAAATATGTCTATTTTCATATCCCTTTTATTATAAAAAGTGTAAATTTGACGCACTTTTTTTGCTATGCTACAATATCCACGGCATAAGCTCCACAGGGAACGGAGCAAGCATATGATGTAAAGGAAGATAAGGAGGCGCTGCGTATTTTAACTTCATATGATGGCTTTCGGGAAACACAGCTTCTTGCCTGTAAACCAAACCGGTTCTAATGCCGGACAAGAAAGGGCAAATAGTAAAATTCAAAATTAGGAGGTACTGTTGTGAGGCTGCAACTTGAAAACAACATTTTTGTCGCGCAAATCGATACATTAGGAGCGGAACTTTGCTCTCTGCTGCGCAAGGACAGCGGGGAAGAATTCGTCTGGCAGGGGGATGAACGCTACTGGGCCGGTCATGCTCCCACGTTGTTTCCCATTACCGGCAAACTAAAAGACCTGCGCTTTGAGTACAATGAAAAAAATTACGAACTGCCGCCTCACGGATTTGCCAAAGAGCGGGAGTTTTTTGTACAGAGTCATACGAAAACGTGTGTGGAGCTTGTTTTAGAAGCAGACCGCGAGACATTGCGGCAGTATCCTTTTTTGTTCCGCTTTACATGCGTGTTCACTCTTACTGCTGCGGGCCTCGCCATTACACGCCGAGTAGAAAATACCGGTAAAGAAAAGATGTATTTTTCTGTGGGTGAACATCTGGGGCTATCCTTAACACCTTGGGGCGGTTCATTGGAAAACTATGCTTTGGTATTTCCGGCAGCTCAAACAGCCTGGAACTGGCAGTTGAATAAAGGGTTGCTTGATAAAAAGACGCCTTATTTGGACAATACCGATACTCTTCCGCTGTCCAAAGCACTATTTCAAACTTATGGGTGCTTGGTCCTGCAGGGCCTGAGCGCGCCCTGGGTCGCGCTGCGTCCCGTCGGGAACGATAGGGGGATCCGTGTCTCCATTGGAGGATTTGCTGCAATGGTGGTATGGTCGCCTGACAACGACGGGCAATTTGTGTGTGTGGAGCCCTGGCAGGGCCTGCCGTCTGAGGCCAACGGAGGCTATGATCTGACACAGCGTCCCTGTATCCTGCATTTGTCCTCAGGGGAAAAGTATGAATACACAGTTACAGTAGAACCGGAATAAACAGGCAATGCGTCAATTGAAAACGGGATGCATTGTTCAGAACTGCATATTGTTGACGACCCGGCTGAATTCCGAATCGATATGATATAAAATCAGCTCCCTCTATAAGAGACAACGTTTACTTTGCTGTCTTTTATAAAGGGAGCAATTTTTATTGCCACTGTGCATCTGTTACCGATTCATGCGCTGAAAGCGATTGGGCGTCATCCCTGTTGTGTCTTTAAATATCTTTATAAAATAGCTGGAGGATTCATAACCAACATCTTCAGCTATTAGATTAATGCTTTTGCTGGTGGTGGTAAGCAGCCGCTTGGCTTGCTGGATACGGAGGTCGGTAAGGTAAGCGCTTACACTTTTTCCCGTACACGCCTTAAAGATGTTGCAAAAATAATTTGGGCTAAAGCCCGCCACTGTTGAAATCTGGCTCAATGTAAGATTATGCATATAATTTTGTTCAATATATTTCAAGACCGGGCCCATATTGCTGTCGTCCACAGTCTGCCGCAAAAGATTATGGCATATGTCAATCAGACGTTCTGACCACGCTATTATATCATCCAAAAACACCATGCCATTGATTTCAGCCAGAGGATTGACCTGTGCCAGCTGTGACTCCGCTGCCCGGGGACAATAGGACAATGTATGATGTATCAAAGTTTCCGCCATGGTGTTGAACACTCTGCGAAGATGATCGATATCCTGTATAGTGTATTTATCGCGCCGGGCAGATATCTGTTTCAGCATATTCTTAAGGCGGTCCAGTTCGTTCCCCTGTATCAGCGTTTGTACCATATTTATTTCTTTCCGGAAATCCGAGTGTTCGCCCGTAGTTGACCGGTACCGGCAGAACGCCCCGGGCCCCCGAAAAAAACGATCGTTAAGCGCATCGCAGGCATGAGAAAAAGCGTGTTCCAGCTCCTTGGAATTACTGGCGGGACCATCGACACCAAGAGAAAAAGAAAGCCGGGAAGGCAGTGTAAGCAGCTTATGGACCCGTTCACAAAAAACATCTTCAGAGATTCCCATTGTACGTACCACGGCGGCGGCAATATGGTCTGTAATCATGCCAACCGTTCCTGAAAGCTCCGCTGCCGCCAACAGGGCTGTCAGCTGATTTGTCCATTCAGCACCATTTGTCATACCCAACGATGATGAAACTGCCGGAGTGACGTCCTGACTGAATACAATGCACCAAACGGTATCTTTCTCGGAAATCAAAGCCCGGTCAAAGGCTTGTAAAACCTCCCCTGTTCCGCCCGTCAGCAGCTCAGACACTTGATGAGAGCTTATCCCTAAAAAGGATGGAGATGGTGGATTATCGTCAGCGGCCAACTTCTTTCCCGCCCGACGGGTAGCTTCCAGCAATTCTTCCTCAGTAATTTCTCCTTTCAGCAAATATGCTGCTGCTCCGAAAGACATTCCCTTTTGAGCCAGAGAAAAATCCGCGTGATTGGATAAGATAATTACTTGCGTATGCAAATTGAATTCCCGCAGAGCCTGAATAAATGACATTCCGTCCATATCCGGCATAATTATATCGGTTATTACGATATCAATTGCGTGGATACGGCAGATTTCCAACGCCTCATGGCCATTCGCTGCGGCGTCGACCACCACAAATTCTTTATCAAAGGGCTGAAACACCAAAGTGAGCCATTTACGCACAATCACTTCATCGTCGACAATCAAAAGGCGAAGCATAGAATCACTCCTCTACTGGGATTTCGAAAGAAATACAGGCTCCTCCGCCAGAAGCGTTTTCAATATGAAGCATGGCCTCCGTCCCGTAGCGCAGCCGCAGCCGCTCGTTAACATTATTCAAGCCGATACTTACACTGAAGCGCTGAGAATTGGGGTTGGGAGCAAAAAGGTCAAAATTTTGAGGAAAACCGCAGCCGTTATCACGTACCTGCACAGAAAGCAGCGTCTTCTTACGCTGTATAGAAATATAGATGCATCCATGAAGGCTGCCGTTTTTCAGTCCATGAAACAAACTGTTTTCTACCAACGGCTGAATTAGCAGACGGGGTATCAGGCAAGGCAACGCTTGAGCATCTACATCGTAATAAACTTCAAAATTGTCGTAGCGATGCCTTTGGATCAGCAGATAATTGCGCAGATACTCCAGTTCCTCTTCCACTGTAAGCATTTCACGTTTGGTATCAAGATTGATTTTCAGCAGCTTGATCAGACTGATCAATACCTCGCTGGCGCTTTGGTTGTGCTGCATATCGACCAGAAAACGTACTGCGGTCAGCGTATTATATAAAAAGTGCGGATTGATTTGCGCACGAAGCGCTTCCAGTTCAGCGTTTTTCTTTGCATTTTGTTCCTGTACCAAACTTTGAAAAAGACGGTTCAATTCATCCAGCAACAGCAGATAACTGCGGTTTAGGTAGCCCAACTCATCAGTACGCGTAATGTCCAGATCCGGCGGAGCAAAATCCAGCGTCTCCAGACTGCGCATGCACTCTACCAGCATAAGGATCGGCCTGGAAACCGTGCGGTACAGGAACCAGGAGAAAAGTGCCGCTACAATCAGGACAATAACAAAAATAATGGGAAGCGACCCGGAAAGCTGTTTGAGAAACATAGGAAACGTTGGCATTTGCGTTACTTGAACTACGTACCAGCCGGTGTGTGCATCCAACGAATAAACGGTTACCAGACTTTCAGAAAAAGAGGTATAATACCCCTTAGGGCCCGAAACCAGCGCCATATCCAATACAGGCGCGGAATTATCGCTTACTGCTTGCGATACCGTTTGCTCAAGTACGATTTTCCCTTCTGCGTCTGTTAAATAGATTTGCGTGGTAGAGGAAGCATAGCTGCTCAAGTTGTCGGATACGCTCCGTTTGAGGATGCTGACGACGGCTACCCCAATTGGTTGATTCGCATTGGCATTTTTGATGAGGCGCATCGCAAACAATAAATGAGAAGCTTTTGGCGAAACTTCTCTTCCATCTATCCATACAATCCGTCCCCCGGCATTTTTTATCGATGTTAACCATTTCTCTTGAAGGGTTTGAGCATCTGAAAGGAAACTATGCGTCAACGCAGCAGAATTATAATACACATAACGATTTCCCCAAAAATCGAATAGTTCTATTTGACAAATGAAATAGGGATTGGAAAATTTATGCCGAGAATAATATTTTTGAAATAAAGCCTGATTTCCTTGGTCAGGATGTGTTAAAAGCTGATGAATCTGGCTATCAATGTACATATCGTCAGTGGTAAGTGTGACATCTTGAAGGTAATTATCCAAATTGCTGCAGACATATGCCGAATTTTGCAGCGAAGAGTCTGCCAACGCATTCATATAGTACCGAAAATAGATATAAAAAGTCCCAAATGACACTAACAGCATTAATGATAAGATGCCAAAAAACAGTAAGAAAAGGACTTTTTTATAAAAATAGTTTTTGTATATTGTTTCGTCAACCTTCAAATCACTCTCTCCCTCATATGCAATTTTTCATTACTCTATGTGCACAGCAAAGATGATTGTATGGTTTTATTACATTCGATCAACATTTAATTATACAAAATAATTGTACTATATATGTATTATATCATTAGATTACAATAATAAGAAATATATATCAACAGTACAATATTGCCAAAAAATTTTATCAAAATTTAGAATTGTCCCGCAGTGTCTTCAAGTTTGGATATCTCCTTTTACCATCCAGTATGAGTTCAAATAAGCCAACATTTTGAATATTCAACAATCTATCGAAAAAACTGCTGAGTCTGCCGCATCGGACGAAAATTGACAGATGACGCTCCGCAGCGTTTGCTGAAAAAGCAACAGCATTTGTAATAGTATTCAATCCATTTTCAAAATAGCGATTCCTACTATTTCCCGATTTCAGCCTTCGCAATGCAAGAATCAGCTTCCAGCAGTTTGAACAGATCCATGCAATGGAAAATATAATTTACAATGAGCTTCGTATGCGTGGTTACAGTGGGGTGGGCTTTTTTGTAAAGAACTGCAATTTTTTTGGCCCCAGCTCGGATGTGCCGTCCTCAGTTTATTGAGTTGTATTACGGTAGCCTCATCCAACTTTGACGGGCTGTTTTCCGGTGCTCTGCTCCGGTCTCCAAGTCCGTATAACCGTATTCAAAAAAACGGTTTTTGCACTTATGACCCGTTTTCTCTGATATCCCATATTTCTGACAGAGTTCTTTAAAATCACTTTTTCCTCTCGTCAGATATTCCTGTATGAATTCTTTTCGTTGTTCCATCACCGTGACCTGTCCCCCTTCCAACCCAAACAGAAGCGCTCTTTTTCTTTTGTTCATTTTATCTTTTTTACTTATCCTTCTCATGATACTGTACACATCTCGATTTTTAGGGTCTCTGTTTCAAATTTCCTCCTGCAAAAGGGGACACTTTTCCCCTGAGCTTGTAGCCTGTGAAAAAATAGCCCCAGCTGCGGTAGCTGGGGCCTGTTTTCTATGTAATTTTCACCCTATACTCAACGTCAATGTGATAATGTTAATTGAACAAAGCGTTCTGCTTTAAAACACATTGAATCCATCATGCCCCTCTAAGAACGGGGCGAAAAAAAATTAGCGTTCCAATATTTTCATAAATTCAGAAAAATCACGCATGGTTAGCCCAGTATGCCAGGAAGAATCCTCTTGCTTTTTTGCTCCGTACCACACTTTCAACATTCCGTCGTCAATCAGCATAGAGGACCGGTAAATGCAGAAATCATCCCAGCCGCCTTCCGTTGACGGCTTCAAAATTGGCCGGCTAAAAGTTTCCCACTGTTTTCCTGTCCGATTCACTGCGAAAAACAAATTGCAGTGGTCGCAATCGGTGCCATTCGGATAAGCCGGATAAACTGCATAGTAAGCTCCGCTTGATGTGTCATAATGTACATCGATGTGCCATATTTGATATCCAGGTTGTACAAAATCCGTACAGGTGACTGCGCCCGACCATTTGATTCCATCCGCAGATGTACGATATTTTACTTGGTTATTCTGGCTATTCCATCCTGCATTCCCCGTATCCACATACCACATCATATAGGTGCCATCTGGCAGAATCTCAATAGACGGCGATAGAATGCTGTATTTCCTTACCAGATCCTGCATTACGACCTGCGGCTCGCTCCAGTGTACACCGTCACGGGAACTCATCATTTTTACCCTTGAGCTGATGATATCATCTGCCTCTACGTAGTACATCCGCAATTCATCCGAGGCTGGAACATATACAAGATCCACGTCACAATTGTGGCCCGGACTTGGCGTGCCGGCCAAAGGATTCGAGACCCCTTCTGGCACAATCCAATTTTCTCCATCGTTTGACGCAACAATCGATGGGTTTTCGTAGCTCCCATCATTGAAGGGATAAGGTGTCATTGCCATCCAATACAGATAACCATTCCAAGGCTGTTCAAATTTCACCACCGAGGGATGTGTAGGCTGGTTGGTGCCGTCATAGGTAGGAATTGCTTGAGGCGCTATGGCATTTGCCAACGGCTGATATGGAGTAAAATCTTGCACCGCTGTAAGTTCTACATCGTCGAAATAGCCTGCACCGGAACCACTATTCTGTCGATATCCATATATAGTCGCTGTTTGCGCATTGGGCCCGGTTGTGAAAGTAACCGCCAGCTGCTGATAGTCGGCTGAAAGCGTAGCCGAAAACGTTTCCTGCCCACCGTAATTTTTTACGCCCAGCGTCATAACGGAACTGCCCTCAGATTTTGCCCACCCTGTTAAAACATATTTCGTATCCGGAGATACCGTAACAACTTGCTCATAACTGCTGTTTTTGGCTACTTTAGCACAATAGTTTCCGCTATGCGGAGCAGCGCTGTCAACAACGGCGTTATTGAACCAATTCCATCCGGTGCTGTCGCCGGTCTCAAAACCTCCGTTTACAAGCAAATCGGTTTCTTCGGCAGCAGCGGCCGGCAGCAAACTGCTGCACAGCAGTGCAACTATAACCAGGCAAGCGACCAATCTTTTTTTCATATTCATCCACTTTCCTTTTCAAAAATTCCAATTCGGTCTCCCACTTCAATTTCATAAACTTCTCCCGTGCTGTCGTATCTTTCCCCGCACTCAGAGCACCAGGAACCCTTTGGGAAGTAAACGGTACGCCGCGTTGCCCCTTTTTCCAGGATTGGCGCAACCAACAGCTTGTCGCCAACCATGAACTGATCTGTCACTCTCGCACAGGCTGGCTCCGTGAAATTATACGCCATTGGGCGTAAAACCGGTTCGCCTGTGTTTCTGCATTGTGCCAAAGCTTGGCGGAGCAACGGCATATAGCGGCTGCGCAGCGCCACGGCCTGTTTGACCTTTGCGTAATCTTGGGCTGATAGAATGCGCCAGGGCGCAACCGAAAACTGCATCACTGGCATCAGACAGGCAATTTGCGCCCAACGCACCATCAACTCATGATCCAGCACTTTCTGACCATAAAAATTGTGGTACTCTCCACCGCCGATCATGTCCGGGCATAAAAATGGGTGTCCTGTTAGACTTTGTATAATGGCATTCGGAATCAACGCCGCAAGCCCGGTGTTTCCCCAGCTATGCTCCTTGTCACTGAGCCTCTGCATCAGCGACCAACCGCCGGCCCCATTCGTTACGCGGAATTCGTTCAGCGGGTATCTCTCACCAAAGGCAGCCCAAGCCTTACTGTGCGTATCGCCCGTGACAACACTGTCCGCCGGATAGTAAACGCTGTCCCCCGCATCGAACTTAAAGCCGTCCACCCCCATTGCTTGAAGGCCATCCAGCTGTCTCTTCAGCCAACTGCAGGCTGCGGGCTGTGTCATATCCAATACTGCGGACCATCCATTCCACCAATGAGAAATATACGACTTGCCGTCCCTGTCCGTTACCAGAAGTCCCGTCTGCTCTAATTCACGATATTCCTGTGTGTCCGGTGTGATAAAAGGGCATATCCATAACATGACTGTAAAACCCAAGCGGTGCAGTTCCGACAACATCCCTTCCGGATCGTAAAACTTCTCCCGTGAAAAGTGCCAACGCCCATAGGAATCGCTCCACCCATCATCGATCATCAGAACCCCGGGAGGCAATCCGTTCTCCAGCACCGCACGGGCATACTGCAGCACTCCCTCCTGCGTCTGATGAAATGTCAGTTCTATCCAGGTATTATAAACCGGGTTGCTGAACAGACGCTCATCGAGCCGGATCTCGTGTAAGGGAAAGCAATGTTCCATCGCACCGAGATATGCTTGACGCAACCCGCCTGTACTTTGTCCTAAAATCGTCCCATCGGTACACTGAATGCGCCCCTTTCGAAACGATATACGCATACCATCCGGGTTCCACACCCAACGCCCTGCCGTTGAGAGCAGCAACGGCATCATCTGGTTTGGCGTTTGATTCCGAGTCAGATCCAGTTCTCGCTCGCTGGCCTGCGTATAAGGCTGGTTGATTCCATCCATCACGGCGCCGCCGTAGAACGCCTCGCCTGGTAAAATATCAAATTCCATACCAATTCTCCACTGTTATGATTGACGGTTATACACTTCCAGTTCACTGATTGCAAAGTGCTTCCATTTGAGGTTCGCATCATGCACTTTCATACGCAAAAATCTTACCTCCTGCACCTGTTCAAATGAAAATGTTTGATTTTCCAACGTGGTGTCTGCATATTCCCAAGCAAGAACCGTAGGCGGAACGATTTCCTGCCAGATCTGACCGTCCTGCGAGACTTGGAAGGATACCTTTGTAGGGGCTTGATTTTGCGCATACCAGCAATGCATTTGAATTTGATCAAAAGATACAGGCTCGGGCCAGCTCAGCACAATATCTGTTGGCAGCGTAATCCGATCTGCGCTCTGCGCCGCTTCAGAATGGTCACCGTCCGTCAAAAGGCCACCATTTTCACTGTTCCATTCCGATGTGCTTTCAGTGGCAATATTGGCATTGAGCGGGCTTGCTGAGGAATCTTTCACAAGAATCTCATTAATCGCATAGTGGTTCCACTGCAGATTGGCGCTGTTGACCTTGATTCGCAGCGATTTTCCCTGTGCCGCCGGGAAATGAAGGATCTGGTTCTCTACATGCCAATCATTTCCGTTCCAATTTACATCGCCGGAAGCTGCCACCGGTACCCATCCTGTCTCACCGTCGGCAGATACTTCCAGCTCCCAGTTGGTTGGCGCTTGGCCTTTACCGTAGGCGGCTTTCATGATAAAGGTATCAAAGGTTTGCGTTTCTTCCCAATCCAGATACAAATACTGCGGGAAATTAGGGGCTTCGTTGCTCTGCATCGCCGAGTAAGCATCGTTATCAATCATATTGCTGGGCGGGCTCTCCCAGTTCCAATCCTGTGCCGCACCTGCTACCGCATAGGGCGCTAAATTTTCCCCCGCCGCGGGTGCTCTGTTGTCTGCAGCATCCCGCGCCAGCATTTCATCGGTTTTGTAAACCCGGAAATAATCGATTTCGAATCGTTTTGGGTATTCGCTGTTATAATCCGGCGTACCGCTCCACAGCGGCGAATCGTTCTCATAGATTCCCAAAAAAGTCGTCATTTTGTAGTCTGGAGATTGTGATGTCTCCTTGACAAGCTGGCCGTCAAAATAAAACTTCATCCCACCTGGCTGCCATTCAAATCCATACACATGGAAATCCTGTGATACATCGCACGCAGGGTAGTAATCCAGGCTTTGTTCCTTGCAGCCGCCGTCTGTCCATGGATGCACGGAAACGCGAACACGGCTTTTATCCGCTTTGACATCCGGCCCGCAAATCTCAAAAACATCAATTTCAGCCGTTTCATCCGCTCGGGCTTCTGTTCCGATCATCCACCAGGCACTATGCAACCCACCATCATGAGGGACACGGGCCCTCAATTCAAAGTAGCCGTACTTCGTTTCAAAATTTGTGACCGCCCGGTGGTGATCGGTAATCGTGCAGGTATCCCAGAAGTTGTGCATTCCATCGCGCATGCCGGTCTGGATACTTGAAATTTTCTGAACATCGTCAAATGCCCACCAAGGCCCCTGCGTCTCCTTATCGATTCGTAAAGATAAAATCCCGTCCACTACATCGTAATGGGCAAGGCTCTGTTCCGGAGTCGTCCAGTGGGGCATGTATGAATCGGAAAACTTTGCGGGATTCAAAACCGCGTCGTTGAATTCCTCCTGGAAGACTAAAGTCCACCCTGGCCTTTCAATCGGTTCCGTACCGGTGTCATTGCAATATGCGGTCGGCGCAGCGGAAACCGCCACTGCTCCTGCCAATATTACCGCTCCGATCCCTTTTCTTAAGTGCATATAAATCCACTTCCTTTCCTCGCTGCTTACAATTCTACGATTCTTCTCTCAACGCGGGAGCGTTCTGCGGCAAAACAAATCAGATGACTTTGCAGAGAAACTCTGGCAGATGAGAGGTTTCCATCGCCGCCGCTTTGTACGGCACGTACAAAGTCTCGCATCAGATAATAGTCCCCGCCACCATGTCCATAATTGTTGGTTTGCGGCGGTGTTTCCAAGGTGATTTCCCGCGGGCCGCTCTCCCCGAAGCGATGCAGGGAAACCGTGTTTGCGTTCATGTCCGCCGTGATCTGTCCCTTCGTACCGCAGACCTTCAGCTGACGGGCCATATCCGTGGTAAACGCTGTCATCGTGAAGCCGGCCACTGCTCCGTTATCAAATTCCAGGTTCACCACCTGGCGGTCTACAACATCGTTGTCGCAATGATAGACACAGCGGCCATAAGGCCCCTCGCGCAGAGCTTTTAACCGGCCCTCACGGCTCAAATCGGTGGTAAGCATATCGGTGGGCCATCCTACATTGTCCGTAAGATAAATTTTTCCGGCATCATACGGACACACAACGCTGTGAGGGCACCCGTCAGTGCAACGCAGCGGCGCATCCTGCGGTGCGTGTGCCGCGTCAAAATGGTGCAGGCTGCCAAAGCTGGATACCCGGGTGCAGCGCTGTCCGCTGAGCCACAGCAGAATGTCCATATCATGGCAGCTTTTTTGCAGGATCATTGGGCTGGTTTGTTCACTGCAGCGCCAGTTGCCCCGCACAAAGCTGTGGGCATGGTGCCAGTAGCCCACATTCTCAACTTGCGACAAAGACGCAACTTCCCCCACCTGCCCATCATCGATCAATTGCTTGATGGTTCGGTAAAACGGCGTATAGCGCAGCACATGGCACACGCTCAGCACACGCTGTGCCTCCTCGGCTGCCGCCGCAATGGCCCGGCATTCTGTTTCGCTGTTGCTCATGGGCTTTTCCAGCAGCACATGATACCCCTGCTTCAGCGCGGCCAGCGTGGGTTCCGTATGCATATCATCCAGCGTACATATAAGCGCGGCATCTGCCATCTGCGGGCGCGCCAGCAGATCTTCCCAGTTGCTGAACGCCCTGTCAGCGGGGATACCGTAAGCGCGGCACATCAAAGCGCGCCGGTCCGCCTTTGGTTCCGCCACGGCTATGATCCGAAGTTCTTCGGGATGCTCCTGCGCATAACGGGCATAAATCTGCCCGCGCGCGCCTGCGCCAATGAGGATCGCCGTCACCTGGTTCATGCTTTTCCTCCTTCTTCCAGCAGATGCAACAATTCTTCATAAACAGCCTCAAACACGGCCGGGTCATCGTTATAGTTCTGGTTGTCATGAAATACCCGCGCGACCAATGCGTCATGGGCAGCCTCATCCCTGCAGCGCAGCAGCGCCAGAAGCGCTGCATCCTCGGCGCCGCGCCTGGCGGCCTCCATCCGCATACCCGGCCACGGACCATCCGTTCCCGGATAGACAAGGAAAGAATCGCCACAGGGGAAATTCGTACCGATCCCTGTATGGTTGGGGCAGCTTGTACCGGCAAACGGGTCCATCCCGGCGGGGAATTGGTTGAAACCCCAATGCAGAAAACCACCCAGCCGATTGGCCGCACAGCCCCAAAACAGCAGCCGTCCTTTCAACAACGCAAAATCCAGAAAACGGTTGAGCCAATTGCCCTCCGGCCCACAGCATACATACGCCCACACCGACTCTCCCAGAGCTGTCAGCGCATCAAAATCTGCCTGCCGCGCCTCATAGCCCGGCGTGCCGGGCACCCAAATATCCACACCACCGCGAAATTCCGGCGAAGCGACGGCTTCGATGACACGCACATTGGGCAGGTATTTACGCAGAATACCCGCTGCGAGATAATACTGACGCTTTCGGGCGAGAAGTGAGGCTTCGTTTTTAAAATGGATGTCTGGCTCGTCATGAATGTGGAACACCACTTTGTCCTGCCAGCCATATTTGCGCAGAAATTCCGCCAGCGCCTGTACAAAGCACACTGTGACCGCATAGCCTTCCGGCGTATCAATGGGCAGTTCCGGCGCCATGGCGCACTTAAAGCTGTCGGTGTACATATCGGGCATCCCGTCCGGAAGGAATCCACGGCTCAGCAGAGCGCCCAGTTCCATCTGCTGCATCCCCTCATCGAAAAACAACCGGATCAGAGGGCGCAGATATTCAAAATCAAATGTATAGGGGGCACGGCTTGCAACACAGGCCTCGTCCAGTTCGATATAGAACATCGTTTGATGGATGCGCCGCATGGCGCGGGCGTAGCGGCGTACCATTTCATAAAAAGCCGGCGTGTCCTTCTGCAAGCCATGGCAGCGGCTGATCGCATCAAGGCTGAACCAGTTTGTCACGGGGAAAGTATCCTGTGGGATCTCTATGTCATATACCCGTATATCCAGCCGGCAGCAATAGCTTCCCAGCCGAAGCATCGCCGTATATGCACCGGCTGCAAGCCCGGAACGGGGATACAGGCACAGATACAATGCTGCGCGCCCATTTTGCGTTTCAATTACACCGTCCCGGGCCGGTTTGAGGCAGTCGTATACTGCAAAAGGCGCCAGCCGGGTCGCGTAAAGCGGCTTACAGGCCGGACGCCGTTCCAGAACCATCGCGCCGCCCTGTTCGCTGCCGTCCCCGGTGTTGTACTCCACGGGTACAGCTTTCATACAAAAGAATTCCGGCACAAACGCATCGCTCTCGAGGGATGCGTCCAACTGGCCGGCATCTGTTTCGAGCAAAAGCTGCACGCCCGGCCGGCCGTTGCGCGGCATTGCGAGCCGCAGACCCTGGGGAAGATGCCCCACCGGCATATCGGGATAGAAAAATTCTTCCCGCCCGCTGAGTGCCCCCCGGTGAATGCGCTGTTCCATGGTCTTCCTCCTAAAAAGCGCGGGCCGAGCCGTGAGAAGCCCGGCCCGCGCCGTGTATACGGTGTGTTTTGTTTTTTTATTCTGCCTTGATACCAAGCTCTGCGGCCTTCGCATTGACCTCAGCCAGCATATCCGAAAGGCCCTTGGTCTCATAATTGGCCAGCAGGTCATCGACCATCTTTTCCACAGGGTCGCTTCCCATCATGACCTGCAGCAGATCATCGTTCGTATTGTAAACAAACGCATCCTTCAACGGTGTCGAAAGGAAGAGCACGCTGTCATAGTAAGCGGGCAGCGTACCGTTTTGCACGGCGTCTTCATGACGTGCGGTGTTCAGCGCGCGATACTCTTCGGAAATCGTGGAGGGATACTCGCTGTCCCAGTATTCGGGATTCCACATGGCCAAATCGGCGATGTTGCTGTTCACATTTTTAAATGTATATTTCTCCATCAGGTCTACGCCGTCTTTCATAACGACTTCGCCATCCACGACATCGTAGTCCTCTCCCTCGATACCGCAATACACAAGGCGCTGGCCTTCTTCCGAATAGAGAAAATCAAACAACCGGCAGATCGCCGCCATCTTTTCATCATCCACCTGTGCAGAGATGTAGCTTTCAGACCAGGCTTCCGTATCAACGAAGTAATAGCTGTTTCCATCTTCCGAAGGATATAGTTTGGCAATGCGGTTATCCTCCAGGAAGCTGCCTTCACCGTACAAAGCATCATAATCCTTACCAATCTGGGATTCCAATCCGGCAGGGCCGGACCATGCGAATACCATGGCAGCGCTTTGGCCCTGGAGATATTTTTCCTTGCTGGTCTCCAGCTTTGCCAGAGCAATATCCTTTTCAATCACGCCATCGGTATACATATCGCGGGCAAACTGCATGGCGCTCACCAATGCGTCGCGGTCTGCAAAATAGCTGGGCACGAACCGGCCTTCTTCATCGGCCACCCACTTTTTGTCGATGATCCCCGCATAGGGATACACAAAGCCGCCAATCAGCTCGGGCAATGCCTGCGTCATACCGGAAATATTCTTGCCTTCCGGGTCCGCCTCGATGATCGCCTTGATCATATCGCAGAATTCCTCATAAGTCTCGGGTTCTTTGGTAATGCCGGCTGCCTGTGCCAGATCCCAACGGTACACTACGTTCCGATCCAGCACACTGTAAGTAATATCGCCATAGGTGGTACGCGGAATCATGTACAGCTTGCCATCCCGGGCCGCGGCCTGCGCACGCTCCATCTGCATGTGCTCGGCCAGGTTTGGATAAGCCGACAAGTCCTCCGGCAGGGCACGGATCACGCCCTGCTCGATCCAGTTCCCATAGAATGACTGTGCCACAAAATCGCCCGCGAAGATATCCGGAAGCTGTCCGTTGGTCGCCCACAACTGAATCTTCTGACTCGAGTCATCCCAAGTGACATTTTGCGGTACCAGGCGCACGCCGGTTTCTTCTTCGATCCTTTTTAAAATGGGATCATTGGGGTCCGCCAGTCCATCGTCTGCGCCCCAAATCGCCACGCTTACTTCAACCAAGGCGCTCTCTTGCTGCGAGGAAGAAACGGCGCCAGTGCCGCTGGCGGGAGCGCTGCCGGATGCCGGAGCTCCGCATCCGGCAAACAGACCGGCCGCCATAAGTGTACTCAGTGCCAATGCTGCGAATCGTTTTGCTTTTTTCATGTTCAACTCTCCTTTTTTCAATCTTCTATCACAAGGATCGATCCCTATTCCTTAACGGAACCGATCATGACGCCCTTGACAAAATATTTTTGCAGGAAGGGATACAGACACAAAATTGGCAGCATGGTGATGACGATTGCCGCCATCTGCACGGATTGGACAAATACCTTATCACCCGATAGCATGGACTGTGCCTGACTTCCCAACTGTGTATTGAAGCTGACGAGAATATCGCGCAGATAAATCTGCAGCGGCTTAATGTTCTTGTCATTGATGTACAGAAACGCTTCCCACCATCCGTTCCACCGCTCGACCGCATAAAACAGCGCAAAAGTAGCCATAAACGGCTTAGAGATGGGCACAAAAATCCGTGTGAGCACCACAAATTCATTTGCGCCGTCGATACGGGCGGCCTCTTCCAGGCTGGGCGGCAGGCTCGCAAAATAGTTTTTCATAATGATCAGATAATAGGTGCTGATCATTGTCGGCAGGATCATACTCCAAATCGTGTTATCCAACTGGAGGTCGCAAATAACCAGATAGGTTGGAATCAAGCCGCCGGAAAACAACATGGTGAATAAAATCGCACTGAGAAAAACTTTGCGGCCGATCAGGCGCTTGCGGCTTAAAACATACGCGGCAACCACAGAAAACACCATGTTCAGTGTGGTGCCTAAGACAGTCACCAGAAGCGTAGTCCCCAACGATTTGAAAAAGTATACATCCTTGATGATGGCCTTGTAGCCTGTGAGGTCAAACACATGGGGAAACAAGTATGGGGAATACTTTACACTTGTTACAGTATTGGAGAATGAGACGATGAGTACATTGTAAAAAGGATACAGTGTCAGCAGCGCCAAAACACCGAAAAAAAGGTACAGGCATACCTCAAAGGCGGTGATCTGCTGCTTTTTTTTCAGTTCCATTGCCCTTCCCCCCTTAAAACAGCCCATCTTCGCCAAGCTTTGTCGTCACCTTGTTCGCCGTCCAAATCATCACAACGCCGATGACAGACTTTAAAAGCCCGATGGCCGTGGTATAGCCAAAATTTGTTCCGGTCATGAAAGACTGGCGGTAGACATAGGTATCAATGATATCCGCAACGGGATAGACCGGCGCTGAGTACAGATTGAATATCTGGTCAAAGGAGGCGCCGCTCATAATTCCGCCCACCTGCAAAATCAGCATGATACAAACTGTGCTTCGAATGCCGGGCCATGTGATGTGCAGCATTTTTTGCAGCCGGTTCGCGCCATCGATGCTGGCCGCCTCATACAACTGGGGGTCGATCGCAGTAAGTGCCGCCATATAGATGATGGCGTCCCACCCAAACTCCTTCCAGATATTTGAGATCCAGATAAACGGGCGAAAGGCGGAAAGAGACATCAGCGGCGCTATTTGCTCGAATCCCATCTGTCCAAGCAATTGATTGATGATACCATTGGAAGCGAACATATTGATAAGGATTCCCGACAACACGACCCAAGAGATGAAATGCGGAAACGTAAACACTGTCTGGAAAAACTTTTTAACGCGAGGATGACGGATCTCATTGAGCAGGATCGCCACAATAATCGGGATTGGGAAGTGAAACAAAAGCTTGCCGAAACTGAAAATCAGCGTATTGGAAAAAGCGCGCCAGAATTCAGCGTCTTGGAACATCGTTTTAAAATGCAGCAGTCCCACCCAGGGACTGTGCCACAGGCCCATATCATAGCGGTAATTGCGAAACGCCAGCGTAATGCCTCCCATGGGCAGATAACAAAAAATAATATACCACAGGAGAACTGGCAGCAGCAGCGCATACAGCATCCAGTCATTTTTCAGCTGCTTGCAAACCATTCGCCGCCTGGAGGCGTTCATCCCTGTCCGTTCTTTCATAAAACACTCCCCCTTCATTCCCCTGGACTGTTCGTTTCTCTGTGTCTTTATTATACTGTCCCTGATTGGCCTTTCGGTATGGAGGCAGCGCATGAATTCTGTTCTTCAAAATGGAAAACGTTCAATAATTTATGTAAAAATCATAGTTTTCATCATAAATATGGAATTTTTTTAGAATTTTGCATCTGTGATTTCACTATACCGGGCTTTCTCCATATCAATCCCTCTCTATCAGTGATATACTAAGGGCAGGACAATCGGAAGGAGTGCTGCCCATGCCGTCATTCTTTAAAAAAAGAATTATGAAACAGTTTCGCTTGGTACTCTGCTGCCTGCTCATCATGGGAATCGTTTTGTCACTGCTGTGTTACACAGTGATCGAGCGGCTGATGACCAAAAATTCAACCGCGTATGCCCAGAGTACCGCACAAAAGTTTAACGTTGAGGTAAAATACTTATTTGACCGCGCAGATGCACTGTTCAGCAGCCTGCTGTTCAACGAAAACATTGAACAGATTATGCACACACCTTTTTCAGCAAAGACCCCTTCCTATCTCAATGCACTGCACACCCAATTTTCGTCATACCGCCTCATGAACGCAGAACTCGCGGAAATCGCCCTTGTAACTCCGGAGATGTCCTGGTCCAGCTATTTTGATGCGGCCACACTGCGCGCGTTCAGCGAGGAAATGCGTAACCTTCGCGGCACCACATGCTTCGGACTGCAGCAATCCCCTCTTACGGCACGTGCAGGCAGCCAGGAACAGCGGTTGGTTTTTGGCCACAATGTTTATGGTATGTTCGACGATTCTTTGTATGGTCAGTATTTAGGCAGTATCATTTTATCACTGGATCTCTCCAAGTCCTCGATCCAACTGCCCTTGTCTGAGCGGTCCGCAACCTGCTTTGTCCTGCTGGATCAGAATGGCACGGCGTTTCCGTTTAATTGCAGCGATGAGCAGTACCAACAGATCCAGGAACAGGGGCTTGCCGCCGGCCACGGGACTTGGCCTATGGGCGCTTGTCAAACTGAGGATTATTTAATTTATAATACGCCCTTAAATGATACCGGGCTTTTTATGGTCAGCGCCATGGACAGGCACGCGCTCAGCAAGGAAGGATTGCCCACGATTGCCATCCTCATTGTTATAACGACCGCCGCCTTGATCGTGGTCGTATTGTTGATGAGCTTGATGCTGCAAAGTGTGGTAAGGCCCTTAAGTCAATTGTCAGCATATATCGACCGCATCCGGCTCACACCCCCGGGGGCTGATGCGGAGCCTCTGGAGCTGCAGGGGTGTGAAGAGATCACCCGCCTCTGCAGCTCCTTTAACACGATGCTTCGCGAGCAGGCCCGCTTGACCCGTGAACTGCAACAGGCCACCGTCAATTTGTACGAAATGCAGTTGGGCCGCAAGCAGGCGGAGCTGGAATACCTGCGCAGCCAAATCAATCCGCATTTTCTTTACAATACGTTGGAGGCGATCCAGGGAATCGCACTGGAACATGGTGTTCCCAAAATTGCGGATGCTGCGGGTGCGTTGGGCAAATTATTCAGACACAACATCCAAGGCAGCGATATGATTCCATTGGGCAAAGAGTTGGAAATCACCCAAGCCTACCTCACCATCCAAAAGCTGCGGTTCGCCGATAAATTGAATGTGTTGATCAGCATTCGTGAAAACACTCGCGGCATTCCAGTGATGAAACTGCTTCTTCAGCCGCTGGTGGAAAACGCTGTTTATCACGGTTTAGAGCCGAAGACCGGCCCCGGCACGCTGTTTATCGGTGCGAGACTGGAAAAGGGAGATCTGCTCATCAGCATTTATGACGATGGCGTGGGGATGCCATCTGGCCGTCTGGCTGCATTGCAGGAAGAGTTGGAACGCCCCGCCGCAAGCGGCAAGGCGGAAACCGCGCATATCGGTCTGCTGAATGTCCAGCACCGCATCCGGCTGCGCTACGGCATGCCATACGGCTTGACGCTGCATAGCACGCCGGGTGGCGGCACCCGGGTAACTGTCCGTGTACCTGCGCAGATACAGGAAGAGGAGAATAAGTTATGCTGAACGTTTTGCTTGCGGATGACGAAACCCGCACGCTGCATCATTTGATGACAGGTGTGCCCTGGTTTCAACTGGGGATGGAAGTCTGCTGCACTGCCTCCAACGGCAGCGAAGCTCTTGCCTTTATTGAATCACATCCCATAGATATTTTGATTACAGATATCCGCATGCCCGGCATGGACGGGCTGGAGTTGTGTCAGCGTGTGCGTGAACGGTACCACGATATGTCGATCATCTTGTTGACAGGCTATGCGGACTTTGAATACGCACGACGCGGCATTGAGCTTCAAGTGACGGACTACTGCTTAAAACCAATTGATACAGAGCAGCTGACCGCCACATTGCGCCGTGCTGTACGCCAGGGGTACGGGCGCTCCTCCTCACGTTCAGACGCGCTGCTGGATCTTATCGAGGAAGGCAACTCTCAAGAAATTACGCGGACATTTTCTGATTTGGGGATCAAAGGCGACAGTGTTTACATCGCCGGCTCCATTGGCGTTCACAATATTGAACAGGCGATAGGCGCTCAGTTTTCCTGTAAAGTGGGCAGACACAAATACCTGTACTTTTCCGGACATCCGTTTCATACGCAGGAAGCCTCGCACATCATCGCTTTTTCCAAAAAGCGCAGCGGTATCGGTCTTTTTCCCACCTCAGTGCCCTACGGACAGACTGCACGCGCTATCAGCGACGTGCTCGTGATGACATATCAATATTTTATCAACGGCACATCAACGTTGTGTGAACGCCTGGTAGATGGGCCGCTGACTCAAGAACTTTTTCGTCAACTCCCCAAAAAGGGAAAAGAACCAGGCCAGCTCAAAGCCTGGCTGCACGACCTCTCGCAAGCCAACTGCTCGTTGCTTTTCAATATCCGCACCGCATTTCGATTTGTGAACCAGGTTCTTCTTTCTCCTGCCATGCAAAACAGCGGAGAAGGCTGTTTTGACAGCTTTGAGCAGATGGCTGCCGACTATTCTTGCCTGTCGAATCTGCTGGAAGAGCTCAGCGCCGCTGTGTACACACAGGAGCCGCGTCCGGCTCCCCCATTTGAAGGCCCTGACAGCTTCTTGTCCATTATGAGTTATCTCAATACACACTACGAGCAGACCGTCTCGCTGAAACGTGTCTCGGAGGAACTGCACCTCAATGCATCCTACATCAGTCAGCTGATAAAAAATGAAACCGGTTTAAACTATACTCAATATATCACTGAATTGCGCATCGAAAAAGCCAAGGAGCTATTGACAAACACAAAGCTTTCCCTGGCCGAAATCAGCGAAGCGGTGGGCTTCAATGACTATTTTTATTTCATCAAGAAGTTCAAACGGGAGGTAGGCGTGACGCCCGGCAAATTTTTGCAGCATGAAAAGGGAACGGGCGATATGCCCGACCGGGAAAGGGAGTGATGAGCATGACCGCAAAGGAATTAGCCGCCCGGCTCTCTCTGCCGGGATCGCTGCAACAGCAGGTTTTTTCCATACCGATTTCCCCTGCGCAGGAACAGGAATGGAATGAGCTGTTTCTTCGCGATCAAGAAGCCTTTGAATTGCGTCTGCACCGTCATCCTACACCGGAACTCCTGGCTCTGGCACTTTATCTGCGCTGGGCCGTTGCGACCTATCGCCGCTATCTCACCCTTGGGATTCCAGAAGCTGTCTTTTGGGATACATTTCAAGATTTTGCGCTCTGGAGCGAAGAGTGCATGCGTGTCACTGGCCAACCAGGATTGATTGAATGGGGCTGGAACGCTCTGCTGCTGCATATGGAGCTCTTCCGGCTGGGGCGTTTGGAATATCAACCGCGCACACTTCAACAGGATATCGTGTTCGGAGAAGTCTCCCTGGCTGCAGGCACACCAATATTGGAAGTACATATTCCCGCGGGCGCGCCGTTTTGCCAGCGTGAATTGTCAGCTTCTCTATGCTCAGCCGGGCCTTTTTTTGAGCGGTACTTTCAGCGCAGCTTTTTCTGGTTCCACTGTCATTCCTGGCTGTTATCACCCGCTCTACGAGATTTGCTTTCCCCTGCATCGGGAATCCTTCAATTCCAGCGTTTTTTTACCATTTACAGTGAAGATTTTTCATTCCCGCAGGCAGAGCAACGCGTTTTCGGGAGTGTACAGGCAGACCCACAGCGATATACCGAGCACACCAGCCTGCAGCGGGCCTTAAAAAAATATCTCCTCGCCGGCAACCATGTGGGAATGGGGATGGGCGTCGCTCAACGGGTATCCATTGAAGCCGTCGGAGAAGCGGCGGGAGCTGGTCCATTACACGGTTTCATCCCCTAGCTATGTTTTTTTATTATACACGAGCCTTCCCAGCAAAACAAAAGACTCAACGCGGTTTCGAAAAAGCAACGTGCCCTCTGATCTGAACTGCAGGCAGATGAATGTTCTTGTAAACATTCTTAGACATAACAAAAATCCCCCGGCTTCGCCGTAATCTCATTAAGATAATCCGTCCAATGAAACCGTCTCTGAGCGAGAAGGCCAGAGACGGTTTCACCAATACATAAATTTGAAAAAGGGCATGGCAAAACCGCGGAGTCTCCTCCGCGAAAAGCTAATGAAAAGCAGCATCAAATTGCCCTGTACTGAAAACTGACCGGACGCTTCACACGCATATTTCTCGTTTTGGGTTGGTCAGGCCGGACAGGAAGCAGAAAACTTGTAATGAGCGATTCTACTTTTGTCGTAGACACAAAACCAAGCAGGAACTCCCGTGCAATGTGGGCGGCAAAAGCATCGTTCACACGGTAGAGATATTCGCCCTTCAGCTGCATAAAACTGGCATGCAGGCGAAGCAGGGACGCCAAATTGTAGAGCGTCATTCTGGCGAAGATATCCTGCATAATGAATGGACGCTTTTTCGCATGGAAGTGCGTTAGTGCTTACCATACGGAAGGAAACCGGATGTAGCCATATCACTTGCATCGCTGATGTAGTCAAAATGAACCTTATTGGGGAGCCAACGATATTTCTGCGGCTCCTGGCGGATACGGTTTGTGAGGCGTTTGGAGAGGAAACAGCTGAAAGCCGCTTCAAATTCCGGCGTGTCAGGCAGTCGGAGACCTGAAAGGATACCCAGCTTTTTCTTTACGCGAACCAGATAATTCCAGCCCTTCTGCTCGATGTACGCCATGCTATTGTACGCCTCGTAACCGCGATCCGCAATCAGAATAACTAGGTCTGCAAGTTCCGATCGGTCAACCATTTCCACAAGTGCCTGGGACTCATGCTCTTCTCGCCCGTTTTGTATGACGGCTTCCAGATAAAGTTAACTCTCCAGATCATACAATGCGTTCAGATACAATAGGTTGTAGCCACGTCCGTCCTTTGTGCTGTTGAAGTAGGTCACCTCGTCGTGGACATCGCTCGGGATTTGTAAATAGGATCCCTATGCCTCCAGTAATGTATATTCATCCCACTGCCGTTTGGGGCGATTCTGAAAAGTAAATCGGTGTAGAATTTCTTCAAAAACCGACGGGAAGAGCTTTCCGCGTTGCTGAACGAAGGCTGATGCGGTTGCCGCCGTTGGATCATAGTGAAACTGCCACTGCAGTTCCACATGCAGGCCCTGACTGCTCATGGAGAGTATTGTCCTGCGCAGTTTTTCAAAGAGTAATTTTCGGTTCCGTGTAAAATTCCGCTTGGGATCTGGCGTGTATTTGGGCACCTCTTTCTGCATTCAGGATATGGTATCCAAAAGCTTTTTTCAGGATGTTCGGGTAGTTTATCATTGGCGTAGCCTCCTTGAAACTGATTTCAAGGCGAAGCCGTCGTTTTTTCAAATTGTCAAGTGCTTTTTTGATTTTTGAGAATATTTGTAAAAATAGCTCAGACCGCCGATAAGGCAATCTGGGCTATCGCTTATTTTAATGAGATTAGGCACAGCCGGTGGTTTTTCTATAACAAAAGCAAAGTCGGATACGTCTTGTATCTGGCTTTACTGATACATATACCGCCCCAGTTGTTGCCGCCTACGGGGATTGTGTTTTACTTTCACATTTATCCTAGTACTCTGCCAAGTTAGAAATTACAAAATAATGGGATAAAGCTTTCTGAGTTTACATCTGGCATCACAGGAGGAAAATCTCCAATGGACAGTAGAACAAGCGGCATTTCTGTGTAAAGTCCATGCGTTGACCTGACGAGTCATAAGTTCAAAAGAGGACAGGGATTGGGACAGGCACTGTCTGGAAAGAATGCCGATTTCGATTTCAGCCATATTCAGCCATGAAGCGTGAATGGGTGTATAGTGGATCTCCAAACGCCGTGCGATGTGTCTGGCTGTGGCTGGATCAAAGACCTTATACAGCGAAGCGATGGAGTGGATATTCAAATTATCCATGACCAGTACTATTTTTTCGCAGTGGCTGTAATGAACCTCTATCAACTCGCGCAGGAAATGGGCAAAATCCACGGCAGTTCTGGTATCGGTCAGTTTTACCACTCTCTTGCAGGCCAACGGTTCAAATGCAACGAACAGGTCGACCACGCCGCAGCGGCGATATTCATAATCCTCCCGCTCTGGATTTCCGGGCTTTGGCGGAATGCTTCGCTTCTCAATAAGTTGCCGGTTCGTCTCATCCAGGCAGACCACCGGGCGCAGAGGATCATAAGGACGCTGATATACATCCAGAACGTCCTCCATCCGCGCTACAAACTCCGCCCCGGGCTTTGGAATGCACCATTCCTTCTTTTGCCAGGGCTTAAGTTCGTTTTTTTCAGTGTTTCCATTACCGCTGTGTCTGAAATGCTGCCCACAACGCCAAGCCGTACCAGTTCATCCGCTATCAGCTGCAAGGTCCACCGCTCCCGTCCCTCTGGCGCTTGTGAACAGGCAATGGCTATGATGTGAGCCTCCACCCGCCCATCGATCTTTTTATGTCGGTTGGCCTGCTCTTTCCGCCCCAGCGCCGCTTCCACTCCGCCTGTTACAAATCGTTTCGCAATCTGGCTGATGGTGTGGGGGGTGGCATGATACGCTGCCTTTATTTTCTCGTATGTCCACCCCTGGTTCTCCGGTCTTTCATCCAGTTTCAACAGTATTTGCGCGTGTTTGATCCGATATCCCTGGGTCTGCCCTTTTTGGACCAGTGCTCGCAGTTCCTGCCGCTCTTCTTCTGTTAATGTTACGATATATTTGTGGTTCACTTCTCATCACCCGACGATAGTTTACCATTTCTTTCTTCTTTACGCTACTTCTATTTACTAACTTGACAAACTACTAGCTTGTAAATTTCAATCGTGCCCTTACGGAAAACTTTTCTTTCAAACAGCCTACTGGTCACAATTTTATAGAAACAACACTTTTTAAGCCCTCAAGCTGTTCTGTAAGGAGTTTTCTTTCAAGCCCGCCTGGGAAACGCAGATGGAACTCTGCTACCAACTCCCCCCTCTTTTTACGCGACAGCTCCAACCCGATTACTTTAATTTTTTGTTCGGAAAATATCTCGAACATCTGCCCTATCTCGGCACCATTTTCCGGCATGCATACTCGTATCCTGTCTATTTCTGGTGCCCAGCGATGTTCCCAATGCGACAGCATCTGTACTCCCAAAATAAGTAATGCACATGCACCCCCCACCCCATACAGTCCTGCGCCTATGGCCATCCCGATTCCAGCGGTGGCCCAAATTCCGGCCGCCGTGGTCAGCCCACTGACCGTACGGTGATGCCAAATGATCATACCCGCGCCCAAAAAACCGATCCCACTCACAATCTGTGATGCGATGCGGCTGGCGTCTGCTCTAAGAAAAGAGTGTCCTTGCAGATCAAAAAAGCCGTACTTGGACACTATCATCATCAAAGCCGAGCCCAGTGCCACGATCAGATGCGTTCGAATCCCCGCCTCTTTCAACCGGTTGCGGCGTTCTATTCCAATCATCAAACCGCAAATTCCAGCAAAAAAGATACGCAGAACATACCCAATCTGCACCATCATATTGTCCACACTTCTATCCCCTTCCCTGTGACAGTCGAAGAGCGGCGCATAGCGCCGCTCTTCAATTTGTTCAATTTCCAATTTACTTGTAACCCTTGGCATCTATTTGTAAATACCATTCAACACCGCACCGTCCACCGTATCCTCAGCGGGTACGCCATGGACTGCCAAGATATTGGCTACGCAGTCCACTGACCGACATTCTGTTTCATACAACTCCCCTTGCTTGATCGTGGGACCATTGAACACCATAAATATCTGTTGTTGCGCCTTTGCGCCATGCTCTGCCACCGAAGTGGAAAAGGCATAACCCTCAGCACAGTCTACTACCAAGTCACCAAGATTCTGCGGAGTATCCATTGCATCCAACTCTGACCGTGTATACACCCGTGCCACACCTGTGATCCCTTCCAGTCCTGCAATCAATGCATCATATTCTGCCTGGGTGAGCGGCTTTCGGAAATAAATCTCTGCCGAACCGCTGGCCAAGTTGTATACCAGCTTGGTGTCCTCCCGGAATGGCCCGATATTGACCGCCGCATTCTCATAAGGAATACCAACAGCATCCAGAACATCCGACAATGTGGAGGTAAGATTCGTATGCACCTCTGTCATCCCATGATCCCCCACCAGCACCACGTTTAGCGCCTCCGCATGGCCTCGCTGCCGATACGCATCCAATATTTGGCCGAGCGCATCATCAATCTGCTCCACTACTGCCTGGATCTGTGGGCCGGAAGTGCCATACTTGTGAGCTGTACTGTCCGTTTCATTGAATAGAACCACCATTAGGTCAGGATCCTCATGCAGGATCATCTGTACCGCTTGGGACGCCGTTTCAGCAATCTCCCCGCCCTCGGCGAACAGGTCGGCGCCCCGGTTCTGCAATTTACGCTGTTTTATCGCGCCCACCAGCAAACCTTGACTTCCAAACATTTCACCTACTGTTGCCACATCATAATTCTGCAAAAAGCGCACACGACGATCATTCACTTTATCATAAAAGGCAAGCGCCGGCACTTGATGGGTACCCGTATGCGCGCCGGTACACAAGGTGGTCATGTTTGCCGTTGTCATGCTCACATATTCGCCCCAAGCATTGGTGCATCGGGTACCTCCACTAATTAACGCATCAAAAACAGGAGTATCCCAATCCTCCCGCTGCACATAATCGTTTCGGAACCCGTCCAAGTGGACATACAGGGTACGGGCCGGATGCTCGCTGCAGCGCTGGATTCCTACCTGTTCCACCGGCCGCACAAAATAATCCCCAACCGGCGCGGCCCCCGCTTCTTTTTGAAGACTTCCACTCACCACCACCTCTTCACCTACTGTGATGCCTTCCAGCGACAGCCCACTGTAAGAGTACACCTTCACCACCATCGTTCCCGTGCCATCTGTTGTATTGCCGTCCTCCGAACCATCCACAGTCAGTGTACGGGTGATACCCGTATCCTTGATTGCCGTCACTCTTCCCTTGATTTTGACGGGCGTCGATTCCAGCCCCTGTAATTGCTCGCGACTCCAGTCTGTGTAGATAAATTTTTCGCTCAAAACCGGTTGTTCGGACGCAGTGACTGTAAGTGTTGACGGTGTGAGCGACACGTTGCCATCGTAACCCGCGTTTCCCAACACGCCTGTCACTGTCAACGCATCGCCCCGAGCCACGGGCTGCGCTATTCCTTCTCCATACACATAGAGTCCGCCGCTGGGGTACACCGGGTCGAGGCCAGGCGTTTGGCGCGGACTGACCATCGCAAAGGCGGTATTGCTCTCATGCCACTGCCCGGTTGGGCCTGCAGCAACACCATGCACCGTAACGCTCAAGCCAGCCAGCGCAGCGGTGCCATCCTTCTTTTGGCGCACCGCTTCGCTCAATCGCAAAACTGTATCCTGTGTGATAAGCTGTATCCCTGCACTGCTGGAAGGTCGGATATAGTACCCTGATGTATAAGGGCTGCTGGCATCGCTCTGCATCAGAATCCCTTCCACTACGACCCAATCGCCCTGTGACACCTGGCTTTCAATGCCGGAATAGCTATACCATTTCACCTGCATCCTGCCAGCGCCATCCTCATAATCGCCGTCCCTGCTACCATCCACATAAAACCCTCGCACAGTTCCCTCAGCGGCAACGTCGCTCACCTTTCCCAACACACGCACCGGCATTCCCTCAAAGCGGAGTCCCGGGTCCAGTTCCACTTCCTCATACAGCGGGTCGGTATAGATGGGATAAGCGTCTGGCAGCGCAACGCCACTGCCGCGCACCTGTATATCCGATGACGAAGCAGTGCGGATCGCTGTGGTCCCCTTATCTGAAGCATAGGCGCCATTCACAACGGTGCCAGTCACCACCACCCGGTCACCCACCTTATACTGTGTCGCATTGCCCGGCGAATAAACCAAAGTTCCTCCACCGAAGCGGTAACTGTCCCGCGGTGTAACGATACTGAAATAGTTCACTTGATCGTGCCACACACCGCTGGCCACCGTCACGATACCCTCCACAGTCACAGTCTTCCCCAACAGCTTGGCCTGCCCATCACTATTGTTTTCGGACAGAAGATACAGGTCGGTAGAACCCGGCAATGGCTCTGCGGCAGATGCCAACGGACACACCCCAACGCAAAACACGCAAATCAATATCACTGCGAGCAGTCTACGAATTTTTTTCATTCGAAAGCACCTATCCTTTCCATCGATTGATTGTCTTCAAACCAACCATGCCATATCTTTCCGGTACTGTCCCGCATCGTGCACCCAAACTGAGTATGCAATAAAGTCGGCAGCAGATCGATCGCACTCACAGCTTCCGGGTAGTCCACCAGATGCCTCACCTTTCCCCCTATCAGCATACCGAAAATGTGCTGCGAGGTCTCATCCAACGAATCATGACTTGCACCAAATGTATCTTCCGACACGTCTTTATGATAAAAATGGCTGCCCGCGTGGGGACATAGCAGAAAATCCGGTCCCCGTGAATCCATCCCATATCTATGCCGCATCTCTTCCTTTTCCAGTACTTGCTGCATATAAGGAGCCGAGCGGCAGACCTTCAGCAGTGTTTGCCGTTGCTCCTGTGTAAGCGGATGGATGCAGTACAGCGACGCCTCAATCGTATATGGCAGCACAATCACTTGGGTATCGGTGGTGCGCATTTCTGGAAGAGTTGCCTTGATTCCGGCTCCGTTCAAGCGTACCAGTAAATCTGGCAAGCTGCTTTTTCCGTAAAAAGGGGTCATCCCGTGATCAGTAGTAATCAAGATGGCCATATTCTGGAACAGCCCTCTCTGCTTGCAGATATCCACAAAATCTTCCAGTTCCTGCTGGATTACTTCCAACCTTTCCTCAATATCCCGCTGTCTTTCTTCAAAGGTAGCCCGCTTCGGGTATGGACCGTAAGCGTTGTTGTGGCCCAGCGAATCGATGTCGTCAATATAAAAAGCGGTAAAATCGGGCAATTCAGAATAGACTATCTTCCGCTCACCGGTATACACCGCCTGTCCCAAGGCCATGCGCTTGAGCAATGCAAAGCGGTCGCGGCTGTCGCTGGGGTCTTTGCCGCACCGAAAATACGCACATTGTGCATCGCCCTCTCGGCAGGGGTTGTTTTCCAGCATGAACTGGTGTATCGAGGCCACGGTATGGCCGGTGCGCAGCAGCGCCTGCGCCGCATTTTCCGCACAAAAAGTACGCTTATGTTTTATCACACGCCCCTCGTTCAAGTCATAATGCTGATAAAAATTATGGGTCTTTTCGCTCCAGGCGCCGCACAAGATAGCACTTTGCATGGGATTCGTGATGGACACCAACCCGCTGCGCAGGCCGGTGAATAAAAAGCCATCGTTTTGTAAGCGCTGGAAGCCACCCGCTTTTCCCTTCCGTTTTAGGCGTTCCAGATAGGAGAAGGAAAAACCATCAATGTTGATATATACCAGTTTTTTGTGTGCCATTCTCTCAAATCCCATCCAATAAAAATATCGCAGAGGGCAGCTCTGCGTGTAAAAGCGCCGCCATGGGGTTCTCCACCGCTGTTAAGCCAAACAAGGCGTGAACCAGCTCGTGGTGCGTATAAACCGGCAGCCCCGCCGGAATACCCCGGCGCACATGCACCTTGCACTTTCGCACCTGTATATGGAACCCTTGCCCCTCTGCCAAAAAAGCCGCCGCTCCCTCCGGCACGCGCGGCACGGCCAAAGCAACCAATACCCGTTCGGGGCGCAGCAGCCGAATATTTCCACGGGTAGACAGCGCATAGCTATCGCATTGGCTGCACAGCACTGGATCCAGCACATTGAGGGGGGCCTGATAGAACACCTTGGTCGCCCCCCAACAAGCCGCCATTAGGCGGCAGGCGTCCTCCACCGGCATGGTTCCGCACAGCTCTGTGATGCGGTGATGATCCTCACGGCAGGCCGCATAAGCGGCTCGCCCGTGTTCTTCCAGCCAGTAGACGGCATGCCCATTGGTTGCCGCTGTTTCAAAAAAGAGGGCCGGGCTGCGGGACGGCCCCTTTCCATACTGTTGATATAAGGTAAACAGGTCGTTGTCCCGACAGCCGCGGTCCAAACGCTCCACCCCGCATTCCGTCTGCTGGGCAGGAAAACAAAAGGCATACTCCAAAAATGGGTATACCTTAGCAAAGCCAAACCGCTCATAAAGTCTGCGTTGTCCCAATAAGCTAACGGCATCGTACTGGGGGTACACCTCACGCTCCAAAAAACTGAACAATGCGCGCATCACCCCACGTCCCCGGTACAGGGGCGCGCAGCATACCGAACCCACGCTGAGCCATCGCAGGCTGCGATAGGTCATCCCATACACAGACAGCATACCCGCCATTTTGCCCTGTATAAAAGCCCCATAGGTGCTGCCTGCCGCACGCGGACCATACAGCTTAGGCTGGGCCGCTGAAATATCACACCCGAACTGCTGCGCCGCAAAATCCGCCGCCTCTGCCAGTTGGCCGGGCGCAAGCTCCCTTATCTCAATCATCTTCCTCCCAGCCTTTACTCTGCACCACAATTGTACGGGACAAACGGTCGTGCAGCGTGCGTCCTTCCGAAGAAAACAAAGCCAGCACTGCGCTCGCCAGCCCCGGCAGGACCAGCAGACTCTCTAAGAGGGTTCGGCCCACAAATTCCCGCAGGACCAGACGAGATGGCGACACCTCCCCTGGTACCGCCGCATCTGCCACACGCAGACGCAGCAGCAGTTTGCCTATTGTTCTTCCACGTCCCAACAGGGCCGGGACCAGGCAGTAATAGGCCGTCTGGCAAAAGGCCGCTTTTAGCCCAAAAGCCGTCAGCATCTTAAAAATCGCTTGAGCGAACTGATCTAAGGCACCAGGCTGGGTCGGATCCAGCGTTTGCATTAGCACATTCACGGTCTCCAAATCGCTACCGGTACACAGGTACCAAAGCAAAAATACCAGAGCCGAGTCTATGAGCCAAGCTCCAAAGCGCTGCGTCCGTGGCGCACAGGTGCGGGTCATTGCCTAAATCCCCCCATCACAGCCTCCACATCCTGGGGTTCACCGCCTGCCAGGCGGGAACGCTCTGCCAGCAACGACATTACATGGGATTCGATTGAGTTTTCCAGCGTTGTGGAAAATGGGATCTGCCTCAGATAACTCTGCATAAAATGCTGCATAAACGCCTTGTCTCCGCCGCCATGCCCGCCCTCGGCAATGTCTAGCTGTTCCTGTTCTGTGCTGTCATCAAAAAAGCTGGTGGTTTCGATACAGTACGGCTTTTCAGCAGCACGTATCTCGCCGTATTCGCACATCACCTTCAGCGAACGGTTCACTTTTGCTGTAAAAGCGGACAGATTAAAGGTCGCCGTAACGCCCCCAGCAAAGGACAGAATGGTGGATTGATGATCAACCACATTGTTCCCAGCTTGGTAGACGCACCGCCCATATGGGGTATCGCCTAGGCTCTGGCGAATCTGCTCCACGCTAGACATGTCGAACACCACCGACTTAATTTTTTTTGAGGAATAGATACGCACCGCAGAATAGGGGCAAACCGCCTGCTGTGGACAATCGATACATCGGGGTGCCATGGTTTTAGAGTCAAACCGTTCTGGCCGGAACACGCCAAGGCTGCCGAACGAAGCAACACGCTGGGCATGACTGTCTGCTCCCAACAGATAAAGCAAAATATCCATATCATGGCAGCTTTTTGTAATGGCAAGCGGGCCGCTTGTGTCCGCACATTTCCAAGGGCCTCGCACGTAGCTGTGCGCAAAATGGTAATAGCCGATATTTTCATTGTGCTGGATGGTTACCACCCGCCCCAGCTTGCCCGATTCGATAATCTGCCGGATTCGGCTGAAAAAGGCGGTGTGGCGCAGCACATGACACACTGCCACCATCTGATTCGGGTATGCAGCCGCGCGCCGGCGCAGGTCCAGCAACTCATCCATTTTGGTGGAGATTGGTTTTTCCAGAATGATGTCATAGCCTTTTTCCAAAAGAGCCACCGTTTCGCGATAGTGCAACGCATCCTGCGTTCCCACGATAGCTACATCCGCCAAGCGGGGCTGCTCCATCAGTTCCAAATCGGTTTCAAACAGCCCACTCTCTGGCACAGCGTATTCCTGCGCCGCGCGCAGGCGTTTTTTCGGGTCCGGGTCCGCCACAGCCACCACTGCATGTCCATCGGGGTAAAATTCGCGCAGGGCAGCCAGGTAGGCGCTTGCGCGCCCACCCAGCCCCACTACCGCGAAGGTAACCTTCCCTTCATACATTCGCATTATTGGTTAGCCTCAATCTCAAATTTTACTTTTTCCGTCACCTGGCTGACAATCTCCTCAATGGACATCTCCGGCTCAGACCAAATCAGCTTCGCGTAATCGTTCACAGCCTTATCGCAGGCGGCCTTAGCCTTACCCTGTGGCGAGGGAATACCGAACTGCATAAACTGAGCTGCTGTCTTTAGCATGGGGGCCGTCTCGTACACTTCCTGCAGTTCCGGCTGCTCCATGGCCTCTTCGGTCAAGGGCAGATAGCCAGACATCGCGCACATTTTGGCATTGTTTTCAGGCAAATTCATCCAGCGCAGGAATTCGGCTGCAGCCTCGATTTCTTCCTGAGGTTTGTTGTCCAGAATGATAAACCCGGAGCCACCCTGATTGGTGAAGAACTGCGTCTGCTTGGGGAAAGGCAGCGCCTCCAACTCATAACCATTCGCGGCCGCTTCTTTTGAAAAACTTGCCAGGTTGGAGGAAGTAGTATAAATCATCCCCACCTTCTGCTCATAAAACTCTGAAACAATGATTGTGCCATGGTTTGCCCGGGAATTCGGGTCAATCATGCATCCGTCTGTCACCAGGGAGCGCCAAAACTCCAACCCTTTGGCAAAACGGTCATCCCCCTCAAAGGCGATCTCGGTCACATCCTCATTGTAAAGAGATCCGCCCTGCTGGTACATCATGCCAATGGGATCCAGTGAGTTGGTCGCAAAGCCATACACGCCGGCCGCCGCGTCAGTGGCCGTCTTTGCCGCATCGTGGAACGCCTTCCAAGTCCAACCAGAAGCCTCTGGGTCATCCAGAATCGACTGCGCGGTGGGCACGTCCACCCCTTTTTCATCCATCAAAGTACGGTTTACCACCAGGATATTACTTGCACTGGGAAAGTACGGGTTCACCACGAACTTGCCCCCATACATAGAATACTGCAGCATACCTTGATTCTGGGCTTTCAGCGCCTCATATGTAAATACCGTGCGCAGATCCACGGCCTTGGAGGCATACAGGGGTACGGACGACACACCCACTGCAGAAATGACCGGGTTATTGCCGGAAAGAATAGCAGCCTGCAGCTTTTCATTGAGTGTGCTGGATTTGTCTTGGTATTCTACCGTGACGGTGATGTTTTTGCCCGGGTGCTCTTTCTCCTGCTGGGCATTGAATTCATCTGCCAGCATCTGGATACCAGCGCCCATGGTGGAGGTGGCGGAGTTCGGTACCCACAGGGTGATTGCGACCGGCGCCTCATACTGTGCTGTAAGCTGCTCCCAGGCTTGATCAGGATACATGCCATTCTCGTCTTTCTCCCCTTCGACCTCGGAGGTTGCCTGCGACTCCGAGGTACTGCCAGACGCAGACGGCGAGGGTTCCGGCCCAGAGGCAGGCGCGCTGCCACAGGCAACAGCGCCGAGCGCTACGAAGACACAAAGTGTGAGGGAGACCAATTTTTTGAACATATTCATTGTCATTCACTCCTTATAAGTATTTGTGAATCTCAAAGCTTCCCCTTTTTATTTCCTACCATTGCTGTCTTGATCTTGCCGCTGGCAAAGATATACATCAATAGGATAGGTGCCAATTGAATCATCGTTCCGGCCATGGCCACGTTCCATTCCGGCACTCCTTCTTCTACCTGCAGCAGGCCGCGTAAGGCCACGGGCAGTGTACGGATGGCCTGGGTGTTCGTCATAACCAGCACCCAGTAATATTCGTTCCAGTTGCTGATGAAGGAGGTGATTAAGTGGGTGACCAGCACCGGCGCAATCATAGGCAGCATCACCTTAAGCATGATTGTGCGGTTTTTAGCATGGTCCATCCGGGCGGCTTCGATCACTTCGCGGGGCACTTGCTTGAACGCTCCCATGAACATATAAATGCCAAACATAGAAAACAGAGAAGGAAGGATAAGGCCGAACCAATTATCCACTAAACCCATCTTGCTGTAAAAGAAGTACACGGGAATGAGCGTGGCTTCGGCGGGTAACATCATGCCCAAGAATTTTGTGGACCACAAAAACTTTTTGCCTCGGAATTCCATCATGGCAAAGCCATAGGCTGCTGGTATGATCGTAAAGTACTGCAGACCAATCACCAAAATTGAATACTTTACGGAGTTCCCAACATAATGGGACAGTTGGGCTTGGTTCCACGCGTAGATGTAATTGCTCCACTGCGGATCGGACACCCACAGGTTCGGGTCAAAGGACAGCGCCTCTATCAGAGGCCGCAAAGACATTGAAAACATCCAGGCAAAGGGGTATACGAACAACAGCCCGACACCAATAAGAAGCAGATAATTTAATATCTTGCCACAATATAAAAGCCTCTTTTTTACCTTTACCCACAGTAAAAACTTTTCCTTGTCCCGTATCTCCTTGGGCAGATAAGCTTTGGTCCATGCGGTCGTGGGTTCTTTCATACGCTCAGTCCTCACTTCCCTTGAAGACTTTGTTTGCGGCGTAGGTGAACACGGCGACCATCACCGTCAGCACAATTGCCCCCGCCATCGCAAAGCCATAATTGAATTTCACCCGGCCTGCGTTATAGATCCAATACCCCAACACCATGCTAGACCCCTGCGGCCCGCCTTGGGTCATCACATCGATCGCCGCAAAAGCCTTGAACGAATTGATGAACTTCATGATGAACACAAAGGAAAGGGTGGGCGTAAGCATAGGTATGGTAATCTTACGCAGCACGGTCCAGCGGCTTGCCTTATCCAGCTTGGCCGCTTCATATACTTCCGCCGGCAGCGCCTGCAACCCCGCGATGATGATGAGCGAATAATAGCCAATCGATTTCCACACCGTGACGATAGCCACCGAAATCAGCGAGGTCCTCGCATCCATGAGCCAGTTGGGTCCTGTTATGCCAAACAGCGCCAATGCTTGATTGATGATACCGTGCGGGTCCAGCATAAGCACCCACAGGATAGCCACCGCCACCATCGATGAAATGTGTGGAGTAAACACAAGGGTCTGGGCAAAATTGTGCACCCGCGTATTTTTGGATAGCCAAGATGCCATGAGCACTGTCACGGCCATGAGCAGTATCACGGTAACGAACGCAAAAAACACGGTATTTATAATCGCGCGAACAAACTCATTGTCTCGAGTGAATATCATTTTAAAGTTCCATAGTCCCACAAAGCGCGAGTTTTTGATATCCACCAAGTCCACCTTGAAAAACGCTCCAATCATCATGAACAGGAATGGTAGAAGCGTAAAAAAGATAGCACCAAAGGCAGCCGGTATCATATAAATATACGCCGGATTCAGCTTGGTGAATATCCTGCGCTCCACGCGGTCAAACCTCTTTTGCGCCGCACATTTTTTCACTTCCAAACGAATGGCACGGTAGTCGCGATAAGCTTCCCGCTCCTGGGGGTCCAAGCCCGCTCGATAGTCTCTCAGTTCCGCCTTGAGACCAGCCAGCCGCTGACGAGCCTCCGCTGACGCTGCCCTATTCCCGCGGACCGCGCGGACTTCCGCCTGCTGCTGCTCCATTGCGTCGCACAACTCATTATACCGTTTGCCAACCTGCTGCAAATTCTTCATAGGCCTTTTGGATCACCTCCTCCTCGTATACACGCTTGCCCTGCACGTCGAACACATACAGATTCTGCTTTTCCAAGCGGAACACCAGCGGCTCGTTCAACTGCCGCCTAGTCTTGGACAGTTCCTTCACGAATACTTTTTGCTCCCCAGAATCCAACAGGTACAAAAACTCCGAACCATGATTTTCAAAACTTTTGATCGCCTTGCGTACGACTATTCCGTCCGTCCCCTTTTCTGTGCAGTCGAACTGTACATCTCGCGGGCGGAACCCCACCTGCAGGCCGCTGGGGCAGGGGATGATATTCATGCCCGGATCGCCGATAAAACGTGCAACAAACACACAGTTGGGGTCGTTATGTATTTCAGTGGGAGTGCCCTGCTGCATGATACGCCCCTCATTCATTACTACGATATTGGTTCCCATCGTCATGGCCTCGATTTGATCGTGCGTCACATAGATGAAAGTAGATTTGAGGGTATCGTGCAGTTGAATGAGTTCAGTGCGCATATCGCTGCGCAATTTTGCGTCCAGGTTGGAGAGCGGCTCGTCCATCAAAAAACATTCCGGCATCTTTGAGATTGCACGCGCTAGGGCTACCCGCTGGCGCTGCCCGCCCGAGATACGCCCGGGACGCCGATCTGCATATTCTCCCATGCCCACAATGTCCAATGCCTTCTGCACGCGCTCCCGTATCTCGAACCGGGGCAGTCGGGCGTTCACAAGGCCAAACTCGATATTCTCGCGCACGGTCATATGCGGGTAGAGCGCATAGTTCTGGAATACCATCGCAAGGCCGCGGTCACCCGGCTCCAAGTTGGTGATGTTGATATCCCCCATGCGTATCTCACCTTCTGTGATTTCTTCCAACCCGGCAATCATGCGCAGCAGAGTCGTTTTGCCGCAGCCGGATGGTCCCACTAGAACAGTAAAACTTCCATGCGGAATGGTCAGCGTAAGCCCATCCACCGCGCGCTTGGGCTGCACCTGCACCTTGGCCTTGCGCAGGCCCCTTCGCTTTTGAGGCGGGGCCTCATAAATCTTTACAATGTCGTTCAGTATGATATCCGCCATGATCTCACCCTTTACATTCTTTAAAGCTTACAAGTTCTATGCCTTGCGCGCGCAGAAACTGCGCGGCATAGGGGTCAGTCAGTACGCTGTGTTCCTGCACCCTTTGCAGATTATAGCTGGAGCTTTGCAGCAGAACCTCATCCGCAAACGCAGGGTGCACCATCAGTTCCGCAATGGCCTTTTTCGGAAGTGCGCCCACTAGGGATGTAAACTTCTGCATCAGTCCATCGCGCCCTTCGCCGGGCAGCACCTTGAAGTTTCCTTCAAAGTATATCGGCGGGTACATTCCGCATGCAAACTGCCTCACCGGCACTCCGTGGTTCTCAGCAAGCCGCAGCAGGCTATCGCGGACCTTGCTGAATTTCTGGTGGGCATACAGGTGGGAATCGATGTGTGTAGGTTCACGCCCTATCAAAGTGACAAAACGCTGGTATTGGGCCTCCAGTTCTTCATCCAGTTCCCCCACATCATACCCTTCGTCGCTGCCTAACACAGCAGGCTTCTGAAATCTACCATCCTTCAGCAGGCTGGGGCAGCGCGTAAGAGGCTCCCCCAATGAGATATTCGCATGCAGCCCTACTGCTAAGGCCGGCTCTCTCTTTGCCAACTGTGCGGCCAGAAGGGTGGCGGACGTATTCACCATCATCGTGGTCGAGGTGACAACACCCCGGCACATCGCGTCATAGATGCCGTAAGTGACTCCGCTGGTGAGCCCAAAGTCATCGGCATTAACAATCAGCTTCATAGCAGTTCGGGCCAATAGCCCTGGTTCGCATCTTGAAGATCGTCCAGCACCGCACGCGCTTTCTGCGCATCAACAAGCGTGCGGTTCAGTGTGAGCGCTTTCAACGCTTTTTCGTAAGACTTTTCAAAGTATGCCTCTACCGTGAGGGTTTCGTATGCATACTGTCCCTCCATAAGGCCCTTCATAAACACATCAATCTCGCCAAAAGGCACTGGCTGCACACCACCCTTACCCACATGAGCCAGACATTCCACCATAGCGTCTTGATGAAAATTTGTAATCACACCGTCATTGCGCGTTATCATGATAAAGGGCCGCCCTTCATCATAGGCGATACTAGCAGCCACCTCTACGATCATGTCTGCATGTGCTTCATTCTTAGCGATACTGGAACCTTGTGCCGTACCCTCGCGCTGCACGCGCGCACATTCCTCAAACACCCGCCTCTGACGCCCGTTCTCAACCTCTTCTGTGCGCGTATGGATAGGATCCAGACGTTCCACAACCTCCTGCGGGTAAAGATAGTATTGCAAATATGTATTGGGGATATAGTTAGGGAAGTCCCTCACCATGGCCTTCACAGTACTGTAGGTTTCGAGCCAGGAGGCATCTCTCTCAGCTGCGTCCGCTGGTGCAAAGCCATCGCGAAGTATTTTTTCGCGGAGCTGCGGCATCAGATCTTGTCCCGATGCATTCTGCAGTTGTGTAAACCAGCCGAAATGGTTTAGGCCTATGTATTCTGGATGCAACTCGCTGCGGTCGATCCGTAATATCTTTGCAAAAGCCTGCAGCAGGTTTACCGGCTGGTCACACATATTCACGATTTTCTTGTCCCCCGGGAAAACCTTATCCAGCGCCAAAGCTACAATCGCTGCCGGGTTGGTATAGTTCAAAATCCACGGGTCATTCGCATAGGTGCGCGCATCCCGCACGATCTCAATCATATCCGGGATGGACCGCATGCCGTAGGCGAACCCACCTGCACCGCATGTCTCCTGCCCCACCACTCCGTGCGCCAGAGGAATCTGTTCGTCCAGCTTCCGCATCGCGAAGCCCCCTGTGCGAATCTGGCAGAATACAAAATCCACCCCAGTGTAGGCCTCCCGCTTGTCGGTAGTGTACGTCACCTGTACGCCAGGGTATTCCTCTGCAAACAGTATCTGTGCGAACCGGCCGATTGGCTCCTGCCGCGCCCCATCTGTGTCGAACAGGCGCAGCTCCTCCAGAGGGAAGTCATCCTTTTTCACGCACAAGCTCTTCAGCAGCCCCGGTGTCCAAGTAGAACCTCCGCCTACAATGACCACTTTATTCTTTTTCATCCGCATACACCTCGTTGCCTTTTACCGCCGGACGGAAGCGCTATCACCGCCAGCATACTCCGCCCCGCTTGGTCTGCCTTCAGACTACTACATCCACACACACTTTTCCAGAGGTTTGCCGCCTTCTGTAACAAATTACGAAATATGGAACATTTTCATAAAATTCTCTTTCTGTTAACGTCTCAAATTTGACATTCTATCTCGTAAGATGCTATCATAAATATGTTTTGCCAAAAGATTTGTATTCGTCCATGCTATAAACAGCGAGGTGCTTTACTGTGTTCCAATGTTTCCCCGTAGAGGTCATCAACTCTCTCAGTTCGCTGGAGCTGGAGCTTTTGCGATACATTAACAGCCATAAGGAAGATGTCGTCACCTCCTCCATTCAAGATTTGGCCAAAAACTCTTTTGTTTCTACCACCACGGTTATCCGGTTATGTAAAAAGCTGCACCTGGACGGGTACAGCCACCTAAAATATTTTATTCGCCAAACAATGCGCGATGGATGCTCTTCCGCGTCCACTTATGCCTCTCACTCGCTTCAAGATCTGCTGGAAGAAGAGCTGAGCGATATTGAGCGCACAGGGCGCGGCCTTGATTTGGGCATGGTGCGCAGTGTGGCGGCTCTAATGGAGCAGCAATCTCAGATACATTTTTTTGCCAAGGGCCTCACCAGCATCGTATTTGAATATACTGCACGCCACCTGTTATCGCTGTCCCGCCATGTCACGCTTTACAACGACACCCATGTGGCCTACATCCAGGCTGACCATATGACCTCCCGTGATCTGGTCTTTCTGGGTTCTCTGAGCGGCGAAACCGAGCAAGTCATCCGCATGGCGCTGATTGCCCAGTCCAAACAAGCCAAAATCGTCACCTTCACCACTTCTCCTACCTCCAAGCTGGCCCAGATTGGCGATTACCATTTTGTTATGGAAAATAACGCTACTACGACATTAGATGTGGATACAAAATCGCGCTGTCAGTTGATGCTCATCCTAAACCTTATCGTAAAGGCTTTTGTGCAAATGACTGACGAAGAGCGTCTTTCTTGAAACGTTCCCAGCGCATCCAGGCGTTGCGCTTGATTTATCCGATTCCGCAAGTTGCGCTAACCCCAAAAATATAAGAATTATATTTGCCATAAAATACAGAATATGTGCTTTTTTATGTGAAGTAGAGATGCGCAAAACAGAAGCAAAATAGTTAAGGAGCGAAAAACTATACGTTGGAGAAAGCGTAGCAGAAGCAAAGCCCGGCAGAAAAGCGTATAGGAATACCGGTCAAGCGGAACGTCTGAAAGATTTAGGCACGCGGTAGGAGTGAGAGCCGAACAATACCGCGGCCAGAGCAACAGCTAGAGATGAGATGTGAGCCACCATATTCATATTCTTGAAATAAATGTGATCAAGGTCACATCCTGAATAATTTCTTGTCGGTAGATTGCAAACAAACCTTTCCATTGGTGTTGTTTTACGTCAATTTTATCAAACAGCGCCTCCCTTTCTACAATTGTGGAGTCATTTCCGGTTTTAGCCATGCCTAGAAATCTTTGATATCTCTATGTTTTTCGAATTTTGCTCATGACTATAAAATAGTTCTAAGGAGGTATATTCGAATTGCTGCTGAATCGGGAGACCGCCTCCGAGATCGTACGCCTGCTGAGCGAGGGGTTTGACTTGCCGGTCCGTATATATCTCTCACTTTGGTATAAGCCAATTGCATGCGCTTACTCCAAACGGCTGTGCAAGCATTTCGTCAATGATGTCGAACTGTTGAAAAAAGCAACGCCGTACAACGACGGCTGCATATTATTCTATTGGACTCCATACGGCGAATGCAGCGTATTATTGTGTGGAAACTCGCAACAGTATATTATATTAGGGCCCGTTACACTGGATTCCACCACCGGAGGAGAAGATTTTCCTTTATGGGATCTGGAAGGGTTTCAGACGATACACAATCTGCTCCCCGTATTTAATTTTTCAAAGCTGGAAACCATCGTACACCTGTGTGCCCGCATCCTACAGCTTGATTCCGGCGCTCTGAAAACACTGCATATCAACCGCCATCCACGACATGATAATATGTACTCTTCCAAAGTTCAGCCGCTCCATGCGGAGCTTGAATACCGAAACCAGTTGGCGATGTACACGAAAACAGGGAACCATGTACGACTGAAGCTGTTGATGGCACTGTATATCGATCTTTCCACGAAGCCGCCCACTGGTCCCCAGACTCTGCGGATGCGAAAAGACGATTTGATTGGCTTTTTGTCGCTCATGACCGGTGCCGCCACAGAAGCGGGAATGAACTATATCGAAATACGGTTCTTGCGTACAAAATATATGGATGAGATCCATCAGGCAGAGACGCTCTTTGACGTCAGTAGGTTGTATGCTCAAATATCCCATGACTTTGTTGTGCGCATCGCTCGAAAGAGCCATACCGCTCCGTCTGATTCGGTGCTACATGCCCTTTCTTTTTTGGATGTGCACTTTATGGAACCCATTACCGTACGACAGATTTCTGAACAGCTGGCGCTTACCGCTCAACAGCTGAACAGCCAATTCCGGGAGGACGCTGGAATATCATTAAGCGATTATGTCTCCTTGCAGCACCTCTCATACGCTAAACTCCTGTTATGCACCGAGATGCCTATTGCGGAAATTGCAGCGGAAACACTTTTTCCGTCGGCAAGCAGTATGAGCGCTGCGTTCAAAAAATTCTGGGGAATCACGCCTATGGAATATCGACGACTCAAACTGAGCCGCTGACACGCGCGCAGCGCAGACATTGATAAAAGCCCTGTTGAGAGCTGTTTGCACCGCTTTGCGGCAGACTCTCAACAGGGCTTCGGTTTGTGTCAGCAATAAAGAAATATCAAGGGGACAGGGTTTTGTTTGCAGACATCCATGAGCGGGAAGACTTTGTCGATGCCCCCATTCACCTCCTGATAAACAATTATTTCGCAGTCTTGCCCAATTTCCAAGCAGTCATTTTATCACGAACATCTTTGTTGATATTCCAGATAAAGGTGAAACTGAGGAAAGAGAGTACAGCAGCCAGTAGCGGGAAGCCGATGACCATCAGCTTAATGCCGGTGATCGTGCCCGCAGCCTGTGCCAGACCGGCTTTGGTAAGTTCGGGATTGTAGCCGATGGCGGCGATGAGCAGCACGGTGAGAGAACCGGTGATGGTGCTGCCGATGCGGCGGGACAGAGAGAAAAAGCCATAGATCGTGCCCTCGTTGCGCTTGCCAGTGAGGTACTCGTTGTAATCGATGGATTCCGCCACAAGGCCCCACTGCATCTGCACAGACATAATTACCAAACCGGCGGCAATGGAGTTCCAAACCACGAACAGCAGGGCGTTGATCTCGGCCATCATCAGGCAATAAGCCAACAGTCCGCCGTACATTGCCGCGCCCACCAGCAGGCAGAAGCGGATGATGCTCACCAGATCCCACTTTTTCGTCAGCAGCGGAGCGGACAGCAGGATCGCGATCTGAAGCGCGGAAGAAAGGCCAGAAGCAACAGACTGCATGCCAACATCGCCCAGAACGTCTGCATACATATACAGCGTGGCGCCCTGGCCAAGCGCCTGCACGGCTGTGATGCTGATGGAATGCAACACCAACGCCAGGAACGCGCGGTTGTGGGCAAAAATGCCCCAGATGTCGGAAAGCTTGAATTTGGAAGCGGCTTTTTCCTCCTGCGTCTGCACAGCCTGCGCCTGCAGCGCGGCTTTGTTGCGCTCGGACGTCAGCGCCCAGTGCAGGAAAATGATGACGCCGCCCAGACAGGCTGCGATGACAGATGCAATAAAGTAGCCCTGGGTATTTTCACCCACGCGGGCCAGAACCTGCGGGATAATAATACCGGCAACCAGACCGCCGACGGTGGAACCCATGCCGCGGGCAGAAGCCAGCGTGGCGCGTTCGGTGTCGTTGGTGGCCATGGCGCCCAGCAAGGAGCCCATGCCGATGTTCATCATTGTGTAGCCGCCCTCATAGATGATCTTAAGGATGAACAGCGCCACCAGCATCGGGATGCCGCCGCCCATACGGGCCGGGATACTGTAGAACGCAATCATGCCAAACACGATAAGCGGGATGGACGCCAGAATCCAGGGCCGGAATTTGTCTTTCCCCGGTTTTGCTTTTGCAAAAGTGATGTCCATGATGGTACCCATGAGTGGATCATTGACTGTATCCCACACGTTCCATACCAGAAGCATCGTTGCAAGGATGCCAGCATTTACTTCCAACTGCACCTGTAAGTAGCGGCTCATATACATGGCCACCATATATATGGTGATAACACCGCCCGCATCGCCACAACCGTAACCAATCACATTTTTAAATTTCAATTTGGGAATAGTGCTTTGCGTTTTTACCGTATTCTCCACTTTTAATGATTCCTCCTTTGCATTTTTCGGAAAGCAACAATCATCCGCAATTTAAAGGATAAAGAATATGTGTTGATTTTCACATTGCAAAAAGGCAGTACACTTTGCGTTTATTGTGTAAAAAAATATAAACTTTGAATTCATCTGCATAAATTTCACAATATTTTATATTTAATTTTATACAATATAAACCAAGTGGAACATTGAGCCGCATTTATATAAAATATGCGCCTATAAAGAAAAAACATTTTTGGCATCGATTGGGAATCAGGTTTTCTTTTGATTTTATACGGCCCAATCATTTGTACCGCAAACTCTGCTGAACCCGATACCGGCGTATTAGCCGATGCCTTTGTCCTGTCCAATTCATTCTTGTAATTTTTCAATGCTGTTATATAATAATTATATATGGAAAGCAGCGACCATCCGCAATTTAAAAGATAAAGATTTTTGAATTTGCAGAAAGAGATTTTTTGGCAACAAAAATGCGTGTTGCTTTGATTGGCTATGGCCGCAGCGGCTGGAGGATTCACGGTGCTTTCTTCAAAAAAGAGGACAATGATATTTGTGATGTCATTGCCGTCGTGGAATACGATCCCGCGCGTCAGGCGGCCGCAAAGGCGGATTTTTGCTGCGATACATACAGCTGTTCCGGCGCGATGACATCAATCTTGTTGTTAGTGCCTGTTATTCCAATGAGCACTACGCCGTCGCTTTGGATCTTCTGAACCATGGACACAATGTCCTCAACGAGAAACTGCTTTGCAAAACACCTCAATTAGCACAGGGGCTGATCGATGCCGCCTAAAAGAACAACGCGGTATTCACGGTATTCCATCAATACAGATACAACGATTACTACATCAAAATGAAAGAGCTGCTGGAGCAAGGCATCATCGGTGATTTGAAGCTCATTCGCACCAGCCAGAATTCTTTTGCGCGCCGGTACGACTGGCAAACTCTTCTATACCGTGAAGGCGGCGCGATGCGCAACAATCTTGCTCACTCCATTGAGCAGATTATGGACCTCGCCAGCAACGATGAACTACCGAAAATCCATTCAAAACTCGCTATCTGGAATTCTGTCGGCGACGCGGAGGATTATGTCCACATCTCCATAGAATACGCCAACGGTCTGCTGTGCGAATTGGAGTGTAACCCCGCCGACGCGTATAACGACAGTCCCTTATTTTATTTGTACAGTACACGCGGCACAACGAAAGTATTCCCCACCCGTATCCTTGTCAAATATTATTTGGACGGTGAGAGTCCCATCTCGGTGTTGGATCATAAGTCTCTGCACAGCGGCGACGGCAAGCCTGCTTATTGCTCATACAGCATTGTCTGACATGAAGAAGAGATTACACTCCACGCCGACATGTGGAACGCTTTCGGTAAAATCACCAACCGTTTTTATCACGCTCTGTATGACCACATATTCAACGGCGGAGAATTGTTCATGAAACCCGAGCATGTGAAAGCGCAGGCTGCTATCATGTGCGAAGTGGAAAGGCATAATCCGCTGGAATTGAAATTCGATAAACCCGAATAGTCCTGTTTTTTTAATGTTGCTTGAAAAACAGCGTTGAAAAAAATGATTCAAAAAGCAGGCAGCGGAAAAGAATGCCTCAGCACCTCTTTCCCGTTGCCTGCTTTTGTTGCGCTACAATGAGCAGTTCGCATCCAGTCGCATAGACGAAGCTCCTTTTTAATTCTGCTGGAAATGAGTACGATAAGGTCCAATAAATTGCGCAAATTGAATAGAGGATAAAAAGAGACATGGTTTGCAGAACTCTGGTAGAATGAAGTCGCGACACACCATTCTGAAAGGAGTCTGTAAACCATGTCTGAGAAAATTGTACAGCTAAACGAGGAAGTAATCAAGGGTCAGCTTAAGGAAATGGTCCGTGGCAGCGTGGAAGAAACACTGAATGAGTTGTTGGAGCAGGAAGCGGAGAAACTGACCCAGGCTGCCCGTTACGAGCGCAATGAGACCCGTCAGGGCTACCACAGCGACCACTATGACCGGAACCTTACCACCACCTCCGGAGACGTCACGCTCCATGTGCCTCGCCTTAAGGGCGTCTCTTTTGAAACAGCCATCATTGAGCGGTATCGCCGGCGAGAGAGCAGCGTGGAGGAAGCGCTCATCGAGATGTACCTTGCCGGCGTCTCCGTACGCCGGGTGGAGGATATTACCGAGGCCCTGTGGGGCAGCAAGGTATCTCCTGCCACCATCAGTGAGTTGAATAAGAAAGCCTATGTCCACATTGAGGATTGGCGGAACCGCCCGCTGCAGGGAGGCAAGTATCCGTATGTCTATGTGGATGGCATCTACCTGCGGCGCAACTGGGGTGGAGAGTATGAAAATGTTGCGATTTTGGTGGCAATTGCGGTGAATGAGGACGGATACCGTGAAGTTTTGGGCGCTGCCGAGGGTATGAAAGAAGACAAGGCCAGTTGGGTGAATTTCTTTCAGTGGCTCAAAAGCAGAGGATTGGACGGCGTGAAACTCATTGTTGGGGACAAGTGCCTGGGTATGCTGGAAGCTGTGGGAGAAGTGTTTCCTGACGCCAAATACCAGCGTTGCACAGTCCATTTTTACCGCAATGTATTTTCTGTTGTTCCTCGCTCCAGAGTAAAATTAGTGGCCAAGATGCTCAAGGCGATCCATGCCCAGGAAAGCAAGAAGGCCGCCCGTGAAAAAGCGAAAGCTGTGGTGGCCCAGCTGAAAGAAATGAAGCTGAAAGAGGCTGCCAAAAAGGTGGAGGACAGTGTTGAGGAAACGCTGACCTACTGTGATTTTCCCTATGAACATTGCACCCGGATCCGCACTAACAACGTGATTGAGCGGCTGAACCGAGAGATCCGCCGCAGGACTCGGGTGGTGGGAACCTTTCCGGATGGCAACTCCGCTCTTATGCTGGTCTGCGCCCGCCTGCGCCATGTAGCCGGCACCCAGTGGGGCAACAAGAAGTACATGAATATGAAGCACTTAGAGGCGGCTCTGGAAGACGTCTCTATTGCTGGCTGACCTCATTCAGCCAGAGTCTGCAAACTAATTTCCGCATAACTCTTGACGGCACCTTAACACCACACCTTTCAGGAGCGGCCGTAACTCAGCAACCTTCAATCATGATTTCAAGAATCTTACGGTCAGTGGCCTCCATACCGTCTTTCGCCATACGGCAGAAGCTATCGATTGTTTTCTCATACTGCTCTTTCACCAATCCTTCACCCGGACGAAACACACAGCCCCGCTTGGCCATCTCATACCCCATCAACCCCGCCTCAATAGAACTGGATATCTTAGCTGCACAGGATGACTTTGCTCCATCGCACACAATTCCTCCCACATTTCCCTGTGTATTGGTAATGATCATTCCCAGTACATCAGCGTCTGCGCCTTGAAGAAAAGCAATTCCGCAAGCGGCAGCTGCACCCGCGCTCACCACACCGCAAAATGCCGATAAGCGTCCCACCTTGTACTTCTGCATGATAGCCACTAGATTGGACACCACCAGCGCACGGCATAACTGTTCGTGGGTGCTTTGTAATGATCTCGCATACTCAATTACTGGAACAGATACAGTGATTCCTTGATTCCCGCTTCCAGAGTTGATGACCACTGGCATCTCGCAGCCATTCATCCTTGCGTCCGACCCGGCCGCAGCTGCAGCCCGCGCCCGAACATTCACTGAATTCCCATATACCTCCAAGAGCGTACGCCCCACCGATTCGCCCCACGGGCGTGATAGACCTTCCTGCGCAATAGCACTGTTATAGGCAATCTGCTTATCCAATACCTCATATAGTCCCGACAAATCTGCTGTTGCGCCATACGAAACAATTTTCTCCAATGATAAACAAGAACGGTCCGTTCCGCTTTCGCTTACATCCTCCAGTGAATGAGGGATATCATACAGTACCTCGCCATTGCGCTCAATATGTACAATATGATTATGCTCATGGAGAATCTCAACTAATGAGGAATCAGCTCCCTTCTTGCAGCGAACACGAATATTCAGCTTGGCAGGTGTATCCAACAACTTAACCTCACAGATTTCCTGTGCAAGGAGCTGTTTTGTAAGAGTAAGATCCTCTCCGGTGACATCTGTTAATACTTCCAACTCTTTTGCAGGGTTTCCTCCCACGGCTCCCAACACGGCGGCCGCTTCGATCCCACGCAAATCTTCTGTCATCGGCACGACCACAGCTCTAGCGTTTTTGATTAGATTTCCGCTGCATTCTACAATAATCGAGTCAGGAATAGTTCCCAGAGTTTCTTTTGCTTTCGCCGCCGCATAGGCAATTGCAATTGGTTCTGTGCAACCTAGCGCCGTCAGCAACTCTTCCTTTAAAATAGCTTCATATTTACGACGGTCTTTCTTGCTTACTTCAATCATTATATCTGCCTTCCTTTTTGTTTCATTGCAATACCTGCAAATCTTTTGGTGCACAGCTCAACACCTCGGCTCCATGGGCGGTGACAATCACCAAATCTTCAATCCGAACGCCGCCCTTCCCCGGAAGATATATCCCCGGTTCTATGGAAAAAATCATTCCTTCCTCTAAAATCAGAGGAGAGCGCGTCTGAATGTACGGTTCTTCATGAAGATGAAGTCCAATCCCATGTCCTGTCCGATGCGTAAAAAATGATCCATATCCGCTTTTTTCAATCACCTGCCGGCACGCGCTGTCCACATCCATCGCTGGACGACCAGGACGCACCGCATCTATTCCGGCAAGGTTGGCTTCCAAGACTATGGAATAGATTTTTTCCATTTCCTGATTAACATCTCGAAAAAAAACAGTTCTTGTCATATCAGATTGATAATAACAATACGGCGCTCCCATATCAATCAATATACAGTTTCCCATTTGGGGACAAATTTCTTTAGATTTTGGGTGTGCGTTAGCGCAATTTTTTCCAAAGGCCACCAGCGCTCCGCCAGCAGTGCCTTGGGCTCCATAGCGATCATACAGCGCGTGTACACTGCGACTAAGCCCCGCTTCAGTGGAACTTTCATCTATGGAACTAAGCAGCGCCTCCATCACCAAGTCATTGATTCGGCAGGATTCCCGCATCAATATCTGTTCCGTTTCGTCCTTGCAAATCATAGGCGCACGTAAAAGTTCTCCAGCAGGAATGAACTTCCGATTTCCCGCAAAGGCAATTAGTTCCAACAAAAAACCGGATGGCCACTCCTTGTCAACCGCGATCTGCCCACCTCGAACCAAATTCTCAGCCAATTCCCGTAAGGCTCGCGACTCATCTCCATCGCTATGTCGAATAACTTCAATACTTGAATCTGCTGGAATGTCAAACAACTCATTGGCATAACAACGGCACCCTCCACGATCATCTACCAACAGGATCCGAAGGCGTTCCATACTTTCTTCGTACTGTCCCAGATAATAATACAGATTCCTATCTTCAGATATGATTACCTGCGTAATTCCCCGTTCCTGCATGGCGTAAGCCAGCCGGGCAAGTCGCTGCTGTCTCATGGCATCTTCTCCTCATTCGCCACCGCTCAAACGATACAGTGCATATGCGACTATATCCATATGATCGTAGAAGTCTTGCACCTCCACAAATTCATCTGGCGCATGGACGCCGTCTCCACATCCACCAAAGGCCACTAGCCTCCCTGCAAATTTTTTCGCATAGGTACCACCTGAGATTGCCCTACACCGGGGCTCTGGCCTTCCCTTGTCCAAACAAACTTTGCGGAGGATATCAAACTCCTTTTCACAAGTGCAGCAGTGCCCATCTATAGCCGAAATAACCCGCAAATCCAAGCCAGCTTCTCCGGAAATTTTGCCAAGTTTGGTTTGAATGGCCGAAGCATTGGTCGACGTCGGATAACGAATATCCCCGATGACGCAAAATGTCTTACCGTCTCCCTGAATCTGCCCTAAGCTCAATGTCAGCGGGCCCATATACTTATCCTCGCAGGCAATCCCCAGCCGTTCGGCCTTCCACTCAAAGCCAATGTTTGCGTCTATGAATCGTGTCAGCTGATCGGCATGCTCCCCTAGTACCTTGCAAGCAAATCGCGCATACTCAGAAATTGCGCTGTGCCCAGTCTCCGGCATGGCCGCGTGGGCTGCCACTCCTCGAAATTCTATGACACACTGGTTGTCTTTCTCCTGCCACTCTATCTCCTGGGAAGCTCTTAGCATCTCCATACGACAGCATTCTTCCGATGTCATACATGATCGGTCAAATACTGCGGTGACTCGTGTCGGAACCATATTAGATGCCAGCCCGCCTTCTATTCGAACCACTGGATTCTTCTCTGTGCAATATGCCTTGAGACAGACTTCCATACGACCCTTTTCTGCATTGATAATATCATAGCCATCGCTGTCCGGAGTAAACCCAAAAATCGGAAGAGGCTGAGATTTCCAGTAGTATTCCAAATCCTCCATTCCTGTTTCCTCTGCACAGCCATAAATCACTCGCACTTTATGCTTCGGCTCATATCCCAATTCTTTCATACAGCGCAGTGCATACAAACCCGCGATACTTCCTGGCTTGTTATCTCCCGCGCCTCTAGCATAGATAACGCCGTTTTCCTCCCAGGCTCCGAAAGGCGGATGTTTCCACCCCTCCCCTGGAGGCACAACGTCCAAATGGCTGATGGAACAGACATATTCCTCTCCGGAGCCGTATTCACTATAGCCAAGATAACCATCCAAATTGACCGTTGTCAAGCCAAATTGCTCCGAGAGGCGCAGAACGTAGTCCAGCGCCTCTCGGTTTTTTCGTCCAAATGGAGCGCCAGGAATCCCCTCGCCCCGAACAGACGGAATTTTTAAAAGTTCTTGAAAGTGATGCAACATTTCAGTTTGGTAACCGGCCATCCGCCGGTGTAACACATATGCAAATGGTGAAAGCATCATGTTCCTCCTTCAGTGGATCAGGAGACGTGTCATTATCCAAATGATGGGCATGGAAAGCAAAGTACGCTCTAAAAACACCAAAAAAATCTTCCCCAAATTGAAATCCAACTTGGATCGAATCATCATCACGCCAATCTCCGACAGATAAATAATCTGTGCAATGGCCATACAGAACACAAAGAAACGGGTGTCAATTGCAGTGATAGCTCCCGCCATAGCAACCGGAAGGAACTGGTCCAAGAAACCGGTGAGCAACATTGGCGCAGCAACCTCAGCCTCGGCAAAGCCCATCAGATTCAGCAGGGGCACAAAGGGTATAGTAAGAATTTTAAACACCGGTGTATATTCATTAATGATCATACCAGTGGCAGCTACGAACATTACCATGGGCAACACATCAAACCACACGCTGGCAATGGTCTGCACACCTTTAACGAGAAACTTCTTCACCGTCATCTCATCGGCTTTTTCCACAGCACACTGCAAAGCCCACCGACTTTTGCTCATCCCTTGCGGGATTTCTTCTCGGATTTCCGGTTGCTCCTTGGAATACTCATCCTTCTGTTTACTCAGCGGATACACTCGCGGCAACAGGATAGCGCACGGAATTACCGCCGCATAAATCGTCAAAACGGAGGGCAAGAAATACGCCTCCAAACCGCACACTCGAGTCAGAATAAAAATAAAGCTAAAGGCCGCAGTAGAAAAACAGGTCATGATCACGCAAGCCTCTCGCTTGGTATAATAGCCATCCTTGTACTGCGTGGAAGTCAACAGTGCACCAGTCAAACTGCTGCCTACCCAAGATGCGATACAATCCAATGAGGCGCGGCCTGGGAGCGTGAACAGCGGCCGCATGAATCGACGGACTAGAATGCCTGCATAATCCATGATTCCAAAATCCGTCAGCAAACTAATCAGCAACGATGTACCCACCATTAAAGTTAGGATTGTGCTAACGATATTGTAGGCCTCGCCACCAGTGGTATCACTCCAGATAAATTCCGGTCCCACTTTGAAAAGGTAGCACACCAGATATGCAAATCCCACCGCACGAACAGCAATAATTACATAGCTTACATCAAATAGACTGCGCATCGTCTTGTGATTCATGATGATACCTGGTTTGAAAATCTTTGCGAGGATGGGTACGATTGCCGAAGTTCCCAAGAGTATAAGCGCGAGCATGTCCACAAAAGGATTCATCCAGCCTTGAATGATGTCACACAGAATGGAAACTCCCAAAACAAACTCTCCGTTTATTTTCATAGGAATTAAGAACAGCGCCGCCCCCAAGAGCGATGGAATAGCAAATTTCAATACCTTTGCCACTGGCAATTTTTTTGCCTCCATAATATCCCCTCCCTTTATTCTTTCGGCCGGAAAGACAACTCACAACACGGTGCCCCGTTGGAAATAGTGTCTCCTAGCGTAAAATCCAGATGGCAGGAATTGGCGATATTCCGGTCCCCGTCCATGGCAATGTCACACAACTTGCTGATTTCCTCATCGCTACATCCAATGGCCTGCCAACCGGCCACCAGTGGACAGTGATGGAATTTAATCTGTAAGCTGCTCTCAGTTGATTCTACGATTTCCATGTCAAAGTATTTCTTAAAATCCTCATCAGCAAATACTTCGGCAAAGCTCTTTAGGCTGGTATGATCTGTCCAGTCCTCGTAAAGTCCTGCACCTTGAAAACATCCGCATCGAGACGTAGCTGCACGAGCAATCTCTTCCCAGTCAGCCCCTCTCTTCTTCGCCTCGTCCAGCAGTAAATACAACCATTGTGCACGATGGTGCATGGCTCCCCTCACCTTTTCCACATACGCTTCCCGACAGACTGGTTTGTTTTGAATCTTAGACATAATTGACTCCTCCTTCATATCCGTGCTCAAAGATAAATTTTTTTATTTTGGTAGGCATCCTCTAAAATTTGTATGTAATCCTCCTTCCCGATTGGTTTTTGATTATCATAACTCATCGGATTGCTAGCCGCTCGTTCCGCCAGAATTTCAAAATCATCTGGGTTCACCTGCGAAAAATCCGAAAAATGGGGAATTTCCAACTTTTCAATCAACTCTTGAACGAAACAAACAGCTCTCCGAGAATTCTCAACGTCATCAGAATCTTTACACGCGCCTCCCAGACGTTCTGCAATCTGTGCATAACAGTGTTCATTTCCACGCCGATTGAACTCCATCACATACGGCAGGAACAGTGAATTCGCTGTTCCATGAGGGATGTGATAGGCTACGCCCACTGTCTCTGCAATCGCGTGCACCGCGCCTACATCGGAGTTTATAAATGCCGCACCTGCCATTGTACTGGCCAAAAGCATGGCCTCTTGCGCCTGCATATCTGAATGCGAACTCCAGCAACGCTTCAAATTTTTAGAAATCATTTCCATTGCATGGAGTGCTAGCGCGCTGGAAAATGGATTTGCCAGCACTGATGTATGCGCCTCGATGGCATGAGTTAGCGCGTCAATCCCGCATGATGCAATTAACCGGGGCGGCAAAGTTGCAAGTAAGGCAGGGTCACACAAAGCTATATCTGGCGAAAGATGATCCGAGTCCATAATGGTCATTTTATATTGTGCCTTCGTATTGGTAATGACAGCTACAAACGTAACCTCACTCCCTGTTCCCGCTGTCGTAGGAATACAAATTAACGGCAACATCCTTTTGGGAATTGACACATTATCCAATTGACAGCAAGACAATCCATTTGTCACGATGGCAGACATGGCCTTTGCCTGGTCCATGACACTACCCCCACCCAAAGCGACAATGAGTTCCACTTCTTGTTCTTTGCAAAATTTCGCACCCTCATCGCACTGTACATCAGTCGGTTCCGATTGCGGCTGATCATACACTACACAACCAATTCCACGTTCTTCTAGTTCTCGTTGAATCGTATGTGCCGCAGGGGTTTGGAGCAAAAAGGCATCCGTGCAAAGCAAAACTTTTTTTACGCCAAAACTTTGAACGATCTCTCCAATCTTTTTTAGGCACCCATAGCCTGTTACCAGTTTTGTCTTTAAGGAAAACTCCATTCGCGCCCCATCCTTTCCTGTTATTTCATTAACAATTCTAAACTATATAGTAACAATCGCTTCAAGTGAATCTATAAATTTTCTCTTTCGCACAAATAATTCTTTTGAATTTGTACCTTATAGATAATTTATCGATCTATTTCAAATACTTTTTAGTTTTATCGTGTATCTCCTTGTTTTCATATGGAATTCCACAGCTTTTAAAAAATTTTTTATAGCTATTGAGCTTAAAACATGATATAGTAAGTATATATTATCTCCTGCAAAAATCCTGTCCAAGGGGTAAATCCATGCACACTGAATCACCTCAAAAAAAGCTATTGTCTGCTGGACGCTTCGCTTCCATCTGCGGCGTCAACAAACAAACCCTACTCTATTATGAAAAAATGGAGCTATTTTTACCGCATTATAAAGACAGCAGCGGCCGCCGTTATTATTCCTCCGAACAGATTGATACGTTCCACGTGATTCTTGCCCTTCGAGAAATCATGTCCTTAACCGACCTGAAACGCTATATGCAAACCCGAGAAAAAGAATCGTTCCTTCGCCTTTATGAGCAGAATATTCAAAAATTATCTGATCAAATCTTTTATTTAGAACAAAGCCGTACTATGATGCAAAAAAAAATCGAGTTAGTAAAGGAAGCTAGAAGCGTGGACACCTCCATTGTCTATACACAGTACTGCCCACGAGAATATTTGAAACTTAGCCCAGATGTCCGCAATGCAACCAACGATCTTAGCATAGCCTCTGCCTTGGGGTCCACAATCCAGTACCGGATTGAAAATAACCTTTATCTAGGAAGAGCTATTGGTGGCCTTCTCCCCGTTGCTTGGCTATACAGCAGCAGAGACCCAGGTTATCAATACTACTATTCCGACTTGGCTTTGAATGCGTCTCCGCAAGAACGTTTTATAAAGCCTGAAGGCAACTACATTATTTATTATCATCAAGGAGATTACCATACTACTTATCTTTCCTATCCAAAAATACTCGCCTTCGCTCGCCAGAACCGTTTTCACCTAGAAGGATTCGTCTATGAAGAATCACTAATCGATGAAGCCGTGGAACTCGACCCTGCCAACTATATCACAAAGATTTCTATCCCCTTTACCGCTGCCCACCCTATTTTAAACAAAAATTTTTGAACTCTTTTCATCAGTCCTATACACGGACCCATCCACGAGGCGACCTTCTCGGGGATATTGTGAGGGAGCAGTACTTTCCATTACAAAGTCATCCCTTTGATTTTGTGATAAGGAAGAAATAACCCCATCATCGCATGGCAATACCATTTTGCTATTAGCAATATTTACACAAAGCATAGAAAACACCCAAACTTGAAGTCGAGTGTGCTAGCGGTATCATGCAAAGGTTTTATCGACATTTCGGATTTACAAAGCCACATCCCATTTGCAGCTGTCTTTGGAGGCAACTACAAGAAGCGCTTACAGCCTTGTCAAATGAGCTCCGACGATCTGTTTTGCTATCTGGGAACTCCTCAAGCAATACACAAACAGAGGACATATGAATAATGTGAGACAGCTTTTTAAGTTCTGGCAACGAAATGTAGACGTGCCGAGGCGTGGCGCTTTACAGCTTTTCCCGTCCTTTCACCTTGTCGAAGTGGATCTACTCAGCGACTTTAGCTCCTCTGATTTCCAACGCTTTCTTGTGGGGCATCCTGCTCTGTGCTACCCGTTCCATTCTGCGCCGCCCGCATTTCTCTTTTCTTTGGCGGCCAGTAAGCTTTTCTTTACCAGTTCTTTCGACGCGTGGAAAACCGTTTTGGGCAGTTTGGCACCAGTATAGCGTCCTTTTGTCTTAATATCTTTCAGCAACTTTCCTCCTTCAAAAAAGCAGCACTTATGGAGAAATTCATCCTCATAGGTGCTGTCTATTATTATAGATAGGACTAACAATTATACTCCGCATGGGCAAAGGACCGCTTCCTAGACTAGTTACAGCAACAGTGCGACAGCTTTTGCAATAAAAGCCCTGCATCCGGCGTTCGAGTGGTCCTGCTGGGAGTAGATTCAGCGTGACTTCCCGACATCTCCCCTGCGTCTGTTCAAAGTCATCCTCAGTCTGAGAGATACAGTCCGTCCCCCACAGATAGGTCGCGCATTCAAAATAGTTATAAAGACTACGGCAGTCCAGATTGATAGTGCCGACAACAGCCTCCCGATTATCGCAGACAAAACCTTTGCATGAGCAAAGCCAGGGATGCATTACGGAAAAATTCAATCCATTTTCGATTGGCAACTCACACAAATTATTTGAGATATTTTATACAGTACGCACGATTTATGTCGTATATTTCCGCCATCGCTTCTAAGGATTTCTACAGTTGAACTATATTACAAAAATCCCCCCTCATCGTGACCAAGCCTTGCTTAGTGAACTCATCCCATTAAACCTACATATGGTTTCATCAGCAAGGCAAACTTCTCATGATTATGATGGAAAGCAACGCTCCCCATTGACAAATCAGCCCCTTACCATTATGATAACAACAAATAATTTATCACCATATGACAACTGTTATTTTGCTATTGAATTATCAAATGAGATACAAGGGCAACCTGATCAAACTGAACGACCACTTTTTACAGCCGCTACCGCATTTTTGCGGGAACGGCTGTTTTGAGAAAATCTCCGTTCATAAAAGAGGTCAATGAACTGACATCATCAGAGGTGCATTTGGTCAACACTTTTAATCCTAGGAACTGTTATAAAAAGGACTCACCTCATTGAGTGGCAGCCAATTTAGAGCTTAGGCTTTTTCGCAGAGTTGTTATTGCTTGTATTATCATTCTGTTGGAATGAACTGCGGCTGGACTATGTGTTTTTCTGACAAATATTTCAGCCTTGGTATAGGATCACACTTGTAAACTTTCGACAAGCCAATCCTTTAGGACTTTTCTTTCGCTCTGTCAAAAAGAAGCCTTTATATCAAATTAATGCTATACTAAAAACATAGAAAAGCTTGCAAGAATTCATAGAAATTATTGCACCAACAGAATTGTCGATCCCACATTTTTTCTTTAGATTTATAAGTGATTTACTATATAAGGAGAACGTTTATGATACCGATAGAGCAAAATAAAATAGAAAATTATATTGCGGACTATTATAGAAGTTATTTCCAAATGGACAGTGTCTATAACGATTGGGCATTGGTGAATAAAATACAGGATACCACCTTATTTGTTCTAGATGAGCTGAACAAACAGCAACCTACTTCACAAAGCAGCCTAAAGCGACGATTAGGTTATTCCAAACAGACAATTTCTTCTTCGCTTCGCCGGTTGGAGGCGGATGGGCTCATTGTGCGCCAGCGCGCAGAAGGAGATAGGCGAAACAAGTTGATTTATCTCACCCCACGAAGCAAAGAATACGCTGGGGCGCTACTTGCGCGGCTTCATGCGGCAGAGAGCCGTGCATTTCAAACGCTAGGAGAGGAAGAGCGTAGGCGAGTACTTGACGCTTTCCATAAATTGACTGCTGCCTTAGCAGCCAGCATCCGTGCAGATATCGAAACAAACGCAGTTGATATGCCTGTTTCATCTATTGATAAAGAAGTGGGCTTTTCTATTTAAAGTAAGTGTTTCTTTTATACATGCAATCCATAAAAAACCCCAGAAGAGAGGCGTATATAGATACATACGCCTCTCTTCTGGTTTTTTTATGACATCTGTTCAAAAATGATAATCCTACTCAATCTAGGCTGCAAAGGAGTATCTCCTCCCGCGGTGCCGTCAAGAGTTATGCGGAAATTAGTTTGCAGACTCTGGCTGAATGAGGTCAGCCAGCAATAGAGACGTCTTCCAGAGCCGCCTCTAAGTGCTTCATATTCATGTACTTCTTGTTGCCCCACTGGGTGCCGGCTACATGGCGCAGGCGGGCGCAGACCAGCATAAGAGCGGAGTTGCCATCCGGAAAGGTTCCCACCACCCGAGTCCTGCGGCGGATCTCTCGGTTCAGCCGCTCAATCACGTTGTTAGTGCGGATCCGGGTCCAATGTTCATAGGGAAAATCACAGTAGGTCAGCGTTTCCTCAACACTGTCCTCCACCTTTTTGGCAGCCTCTTTCAGCTTCATTTCTTTCAGCTGGGCCACCACAGCTTTCGCTTTTTCACGGGCGGCCTTCTTGCTTTCCTGGGCATGGATCGCCTTGAGCATCTTGGCCACTAATTTTACTCTGGAGCGAGGAACAACAGAAAATACATTGCGGTAAAAATGGACTGTGCAACGCTGGTATTTGGCGTCAGGAAACACTTCTCCCACAGCTTCCAGCATACCCAGGCACTTGTCCCCAACAATGAGTTTCACGCCGTCCAATCCTCTGCTTTTGAGCCACTGAAAGAAATTCACCCAACTGGCCTTGTCTTCTTTCATACCCTCGGCAGCGCCCAAAACTTCACGGTATCCGTCCTCATTCACCGCAATTGCCACCAAAATCGCAACATTTTCATACTCTCCACCCCAGTTGCGCCGCAGGTAGATGCCATCCACATAGACATACGGATACTTGCCTCCCTGCAGCGGGCGGTTCCGCCAATCCTCAATGTGGACATAGGCTTTCTTATTCAACTCACTGATGGTGGCAGGAGATACCTTGCTGCCCCACAGGGCCTCGGTAATATCCTCCACCCGGCGTACGGAGACGCCGGCAAGGTACATCTCGATGAGCGCTTCCTCCACGCTGCTCTCTCGCCGGCGATACCGCTCAATGATGGCTGTTTCAAAAGAGACGCCCTTAAGGCGAGGCACATGGAGCGTGACGTCTCCGGAGGTGGTGGTAAGGTTCCGGTCATAGTGGTCGCTGTGGTAGCCCTGACGGGTCTCATTGCGCTCGTAACGGGCAGCCTGGGTCAGTTTCTCCGCTTCCTGCTCCAACAACTCATTCAGTGTTTCTTCCACGCTGCCACGGACCATTTCCTTAAGCTGACCCTTGATTACTTCCTCGTTTAGCTGTACAATTTTCTCAGACATGGTTTACAGACTCCTTTCAGAATGGTGTGTCGCGACTTCATTCTACCAGAGTTCTGCAAACCATGTCTCTTTTTATCCTCTATTCAATTTGCGCAATTTATTGGACCTTATCGTACTCATTTCCAGCAGAATTAAAAAGGAGCTTCGTCTATGCGACTGGATGCGAACTGCTCATTGTAGCGCAACAAAAGCAGGCAACGGGAAAGAGGTGCTGAGGCATTCTTTTCCGCTGCCTGCTTTTTGAATCATTTTTTTCAACGCTGTTTTTCAAGCAACATTAAAAAAACAGGACTATTCGGGTTTATCGAATTTCAATTCCAGCGGATTATGCCTTTCCACTTCGCACATGATAGCAGCCTGCGCTTTCACATGCTCGGGTTTCATGAACAATTCTCCGCCGTTGAATATGTGGTCATACAGAGCGTGATAAAAACGGTTGGTGATTTTACCGAAAGCGTTCCACATGTCGGCGTGGAGTGTAATCTCTTCTTCATGTCAGACAATGCTGTATGAGCAATAAGCAGGCTTGCCGTCGCCGCTGTGCAGAGACTTATGATCCAACACCGAGATGGGACTCTCACCGTCCAAATAATATTTGACAAGGATACGGGTGGGGAATACTTTCGTTGTGCCGCGTGTACTGTACAAATAAAATAAGGGACTGTCGTTATACGCGTCGGCGGGGTTACACTCCAATTCGCACAGCAGACCGTTGGCGTATTCTATGGAGATGTGGACATAATCCTCCGCGTCGCCGACAGAATTCCAGATAGCGAGTTTTGAATGGATTTTCGGTAGTTCATCGTTGCTGGCGAGGTCCATAATCTGCTCAATGGAGTGAGCAAGATTGTTGCGCATCGCGCCGCCTTCACGGTATAGAAGAGTTTGCCAGTCGTACCGGCGCGCAAAAGAATTCTGGCTGGTGCGAATGAGCTTCAAATCACCGATGATGCCTTGCTCCAGCAGCTCTTTCATTTTGATGTAGTAATCGTTGTATCTGTATTGATGGAATACCGTGAATACCGCGTTGTTCTTTTAGGCGGCATCGATCAGCCCCTGTGCTAATTGAGGTGTTTTGCAAAGCAGTTTCTCGTTGAGGACATTGTGTCCATGGTTCAGAAGATCCAAAGCGACGGCGTAGTGCTCATTGGAATAACAGGCACTAACAACAAGATTGATGTCATCGCGCCGGAACAGCTGTATGTATCGCAGCAAAAATCCGCCTTTGCGGCCGCCTGACGCGCGGGATCGTATTCCACGACGGCAATGACATCACAAATATCATTGTCCTCTTTTTTGAAGAAAGCACCGTGAATCCTCCAGCCGCTGCGGCCATAGCCAATCAAAGCAACACGCATTTTTGTTGCCAAAAAATCTCTTTCTGCAAATTCAAAAATCTTTATCTTTTAAATTGCGGATGGTCGCTGCTTTCCATATATAATTATTATATAACAGCATTGAAAAATTACAAGAATGAATTGGACAGGACAAAGGCATCGGCTAATACGCCGGTATCGGGTTCAGCAGAGTTTGCGGTACAAATGATTGGGCCGTATAAAATCAAAAGAAAACCTGATTCCCAATCGATGCCAAAAATGTTTTTTCTTTATAGGCGCATATTTTATATAAATGCGGCTCAATGTTCCACTTGGTTTATATTGTATAAAATTAAATATAAAATATTGTGAAATTTATGCAGATGAATTCAAAGTTTATATTTTTTTACACAATAAACGCAAAGTGTACTGCCTTTTTGCAATGTGAAAATCAACACATATTCTTTATCCTTTAAATTGCGGATGATTGTTGCTTTCCGAAAAATGCAAAGGAGGAATCATTAAAAGTGGAGAATACGGTAAAAACGCAAAGCACTATTCCCAAATTGAAATTTAAAAATGTGATTGGTTACGGTTGTGGCGATGCGGGCGGTGTTATCACCATATATATGGTGGCCATGTATATGAGCCGCTACTTACAGGTGCAGTTGGAAGTAAATGCTGGCATCCTTGCAACGATGCTTCTGGTATGGAACGTGTGGGATACAGTCAATGATCCACTCATGGGTACCATCATGGACATCACTTTTGCAAAAGCAAAACCGGGGAAAGACAAATTCCGGCCCTGGATTCTGGCGTCCATCCCGCTTATCGTGTTTGGCATGATTGCGTTCTACAGTATCCCGGCCCGTATGGGCGGCGGCATCCCGATGCTGGTGGCGCTGTTCATCCTTAAGATCATCTATGAGGGCGGCTACACAATGATGAACATCGGCATGGGCTCCTTGCTGGGCGCCATGGCCACCAACGACACCGAACGCGCCACGCTGGCTTCTGCCCGCGGCATGGGTTCCACCGTCGGCGGTCTGGTTGCCGGTATTATTATCCCGCAGGTTCTGGCCCGCGTGGGTGAAAATACCCAGGGCTACTTTATTGCATCTGTCATCGCAGCCTGTCTGGGCGGCGTCATCATTTTCCTGCACTGGGCGCTGACGTCCGAGCGCAACAAAGCCGCGCTGCAGGCGCAGGCTGTGCAGACGCAGGAGGAAAAAGCCGCTTCCAAATTCAAGCTTTCCGACATCTGGGGCATTTTTGCCCACAACCGCGCGTTCCTGGCGTTGGTGTTGCATTCCATCAGCATCACAGCCGTGCAGGCGCTTGGCCAGGGCGCCACGCTGTATATGTATGCAGACGTTCTGGGCGATGTTGGCATGCAGTCTGTTGCTTCTGGCCTTTCTTCCGCGCTTCAGATCGCGATCCTGCTGTCCGCTCCGCTGCTGACGAAAAAGTGGGATCTGGTGAGCATCATCCGCTTCTGCCTGCTGGTGGGCGCGGCAATGTACGGCGGACTGTTGGCTTATTGCCTGATGATGGCCGAGATCAACGCCCTGCTGTTCGTGGTTTGGAACTCCATTGCCGCCGGTTTGGTAATTATGTCTGTGCAGATGCAGTGGGGCCTTGTGGCGGAATCCATCGATTACAACGAGTACCTCACTGGCAAGCGCAACGAGGGCACGATCTATGGCTTTTTCTCTCTGTCCCGCCGCATCGGCAGCACCATCACCGGTTCTCTCACCGTGCTGCTCATCGCCGCCATCGGCTACAATCCCGAACTTACCAAAGCCGGTCTGGCACAGGCTGCGGGCACGATCACCGGCATTAAGCTGATGGTCATCGGCTTCCCGCTACTGGCTGCTGTACTCTCTTTCCTCAGTTTCACCTTTATCTGGAATATCAACAAAGATGTTCGTGATAAAATGACTGCTTGGAAATTGGGCAAGACTGCGAAATAATTGTTTATCAGGAGGTGAATGGGGGCATCGACAAAGTCTTCCCGCTCATGGATGTCTGCAAACAAAACCCTGTCCCCTTGATATTTCTTTATTGCTGACACAAACCGAAGCCCTGTTGAGAGTCTGCCGCAAAGCGGTGCAAACAGCTCTCAACAGGGCTTTTATCAATGTCTGCGCTGCGCGCGTGTCAGCGGCTCAGTTTGAGTCGTCGATATTCCATAGGCGTGATTCCCCAGAATTTTTTGAACGCAGCGCTCATACTGCTTGCCGACGGAAAAAGTGTTTCCGCTGCAATTTCCGCAATAGGCATCTCGGTGCATAACAGGAGTTTAGCGTATGAGAGGTGCTGCAAGGAGACATAATCGCTTAATGATATTCCAGCGTCCTCCCGGAATTGGCTGTTCAGCTGTTGAGCGGTAAGCGCCAGCTGTTCAGAAATCTGTCGTACGGTAATGGGTTCCATAAAGTGCACATCCAAAAAAGAAAGGGCATGTAGCACCGAATCAGACGGAGCGGTATGGCTCTTTCGAGCGATGCGCACAACAAAGTCATGGGATATTTGAGCATACAACCTACTGACGTCAAAGAGCGTCTCTGCCTGATGGATCTCATCCATATATTTTGTACGCAAGAACCGTATTTCGATATAGTTCATTCCCGCTTCTGTGGCGGCACCGGTCATGAGCGACAAAAAGCCAATCAAATCGTCTTTTCGCATCCGCAGAGTCTGGGGACCAGTGGGCGGCTTCGTGGAAAGATCGATATACAGTGCCATCAACAGCTTCAGTCGTACATGGTTCCCTGTTTTCGTGTACATCGCCAACTGGTTTCGGTATTCAAGCTCCGCATGGAGCGGCTGAACTTTGGAAGAGTACATATTATCATGTCGTGGATGGCGGTTGATATGCAGTGTTTTCAGAGCGCCGGAATCAAGCTGTAGGATGCGGGCACACAGGTGTACGATGGTTTCCAGCTTTGAAAAATTAAATACGGGGAGCAGATTGTGTATCGTCTGAAACCCTTCCAGATCCCATAAAGGAAAATCTTCTCCTCCGGTGGTGGAATCCAGTGTAACGGGCCCTAATATAATATACTGTTGCGAGTTTCCACACAATAATACGCTGCATTCGCCGTATGGAGTCCAATAGAATAATATGCAGCCGTCGTTGTACGGCGTTGCTTTTTTCAACAGTTCGACATCATTGACGAAATGCTTGCACAGCCGTTTGGAGTAAGCGCATGCAATTGGCTTATACCAAAGTGAGAGATATATACGGACCGGCAAGTCAAACCCCTCGCTCAGCAGGCGTACGATCTCGGAGGCGGTCTCCCGATTCAGCAGCAATTCGAATATACCTCCTTAGAACTATTTTATAGTCATGAGCAAAATTCGAAAAACATAGAGATATCAAAGATTTCTAGGCATGGCTAAAACCGGAAATGACTCCACAATTGTAGAAAGGGAGGCGCTGTTTGATAAAATTGACGTAAAACAACACCAATGGAAAGGTTTGTTTGCAATCTACCGACAAGAAATTATTCAGGATGTGACCTTGATCACATTTATTTCAAGAATATGAATATGGTGGCTCACATCTCATCTCTAGCTGTTGCTCTGGCCGCGGTATTGTTCGGCTCTCACTCCTACCGCGTGCCTAAATCTTTCAGACGTTCCGCTTGACCGGTATTCCTATACGCTTTTCTGCCGGGCTTTGCTTCTGCTACGCTTTCTCCAACGTATAGTTTTTCGCTCCTTAACTATTTTGCTTCTGTTTTGCGCATCTCTACTTCACATAAAAAAGCACATATTCTGTATTTTATGGCAAATATAATTCTTATATTTTTGGGGTTAGCGCAACTTGCGGAATCGGATAAATCAAGCGCAACGCCTGGATGCGCTGGGAACGTTTCAAGAAAGACGCTCTTCGTCAGTCATTTGCACAAAAGCCTTTACGATAAGGTTTAGGATGAGCATCAACTGACAGCGCGATTTTGTATCCACATCTAATGTCGTAGTAGCGTTATTTTCCATAACAAAATGGTAATCGCCAATCTGGGCCAGCTTGGAGGTAGGAGAAGTGGTGAAGGTGACGATTTTGGCTTGTTTGGACTGGGCAATCAGCGCCATGCGGATGACTTGCTCGGTTTCGCCGCTCAGAGAACCCAGAAAGACCAGATCACGGGAGGTCATATGGTCAGCCTGGATGTAGGCCACATGGGTGTCGTTGTAAAGCGTGACATGGCGGGACAGCGATAACAGGTGGCGTGCAGTATATTCAAATACGATGCTGGTGAGGCCCTTGGCAAAAAAATGTATCTGAGATTGCTGCTCCATTAGAGCCGCCACACTGCGCACCATGCCCAAATCAAGGCCGCGCCCTGTGCGCTCAATATCGCTCAGCTCTTCTTCCAGCAGATCTTGAAGCGAGTGAGAGGCATAAGTGGACGCGGAAGAGCATCCATCGCGCATTGTTTGGCGAATAAAATATTTTAGGTGGCTGTACCCGTCCAGGTGCAGCTTTTTACATAACCGGATAACCGTGGTGGTAGAAACAAAAGAGTTTTTGGCCAAATCTTGAATGGAGGAGGTGACGACATCTTCCTTATGGCTGTTAATGTATCGCAAAAGCTCCAGCTCCAGCGAACTGAGAGAGTTGATGACCTCTACGGGGAAACATTGGAACACAGTAAAGCACCTCGCTGTTTATAGCATGGACGAATACAAATCTTTTGGCAAAACATATTTATGATAGCATCTTACGAGATAGAATGTCAAATTTGAGACGTTAACAGAAAGAGAATTTTATGAAAATGTTCCATATTTCGTAATTTGTTACAGAAGGCGGCAAACCTCTGGAAAAGTGTGTGTGGATGTAGTAGTCTGAAGGCAGACCAAGCGGGGCGGAGTATGCTGGCGGTGATAGCGCTTCCGTCCGGCGGTAAAAGGCAACGAGGTGTATGCGGATGAAAAAGAATAAAGTGGTCATTGTAGGCGGAGGTTCTACTTGGACACCGGGGCTGCTGAAGAGCTTGTGCGTGAAAAAGGATGACTTCCCTCTGGAGGAGCTGCGCCTGTTCGACACAGATGGGGCGCGGCAGGAGCCAATCGGCCGGTTCGCACAGATACTGTTTGCAGAGGAATACCCTGGCGTACAGGTGACGTACACTACCGACAAGCGGGAGGCCTACACTGGGGTGGATTTTGTATTCTGCCAGATTCGCACAGGGGGCTTCGCGATGCGGAAGCTGGACGAACAGATTCCTCTGGCGCACGGAGTGGTGGGGCAGGAGACATGCGGTGCAGGTGGGTTCGCCTACGGCATGCGGTCCATCCCGGATATGATTGAGATCGTGCGGGATGCGCGCACCTATGCGAATGACCCGTGGATTTTGAACTATACCAACCCGGCAGCGATTGTAGCTTTGGCGCTGGATAAGGTTTTCCCGGGGGACAAGAAAATCGTGAATATGTGTGACCAGCCGGTAAACCTGCTGCAGGCTTTTGCAAAGATATTACGGATCGACCGCAGCGAGTTGCATCCAGAATACATAGGCCTAAACCATTTCGGCTGGTTTACACAACTGCAGAATGCATCGGGACAAGATCTGATGCCGCAGCTCCGCGAAAAAATACTTCGCGATGGCTTTGCACCAGCGGACGCAGCTGAGAGAGATGCCTCCTGGCTCGAAACCTACAGTACTGTGAAGGCCATGGTGAGGGACTTCCCTAACTATATCCCCAATACATATTTGCAATACTATCTTTACCCGCAGGAGGTTGTGGAACGTCTGGATCCTATCCATACGCGCACAGAAGAGGTTGAGAACGGGCGTCAGAGGCGGGTGTTTGAGGAATGTGCGCGCGTGCAGCGCGAGGGTACGGCACAAGGTTCCAGTATCGCTAAGAATGAAGCACATGCAGACATGATCGTAGAGGTGGCTGCTAGTATCGCCTATGATGAAGGGCGGCCCTTTATCATGATAACGCGCAATGACGGTGTGATTACAAATTTTCATCAAGACGCTATGGTGGAATGTCTGGCTCATGTGGGTAAGGGTGGTGTGCAGCCAGTGCCTTTTGGCGAGATTGATGTGTTTATGAAGGGCCTTATGGAGGGACAGTATGCATACGAAACCCTCACGGTAGAGGCATACTTTGAAAAGTCTTACGAAAAAGCGTTGAAAGCGCTCACACTGAACCGCACGCTTGTTGATGCGCAGAAAGCGCGTGCGGTGCTGGACGATCTTCAAGATGCGAACCAGGGCTATTGGCCCGAACTGCTATGAAGCTGATTGTTAATGCCGATGACTTTGGGCTCACCAGCGGAGTCACTTACGGCATCTATGACGCGATGTGCCGGGGTGTTGTCACCTCGACCACGATGATGGTGAATACGTCCGCCACCCTTCTGGCCGCACAGTTGGCAAAGAGAGAGCCGGCCTTAGCAGTAGGGCTGCATGCGAATATCTCATTGGGGGAGCCTCTTACGCGCTGCCCCAGCCTGCTGAAGGATGGTAGATTTCAGAAGCCTGCTGTGTTAGGCAGCGACGAAGGGTATGATGTGGGGGAACTGGATGAAGAACTGGAGGCCCAATACCAGCGTTTTGTCACTTTGATAGGGCGTGAACCTACACACATCGATTCCCACCTGTATGCCCACCAGAAATTCAGCAAGGTCCGCGATAGCCTGCTGCGGCTTGCTGAGAACCACGGAGTGCCGGTGAGGCAGTTTGCATGCGGAATGTACCCGCCGATATACTTTGAAGGAAACTTCAAGGTGCTGCCCGGCGAAGGGCGCGATGGACTGATGCAGAAGTTTACATCCCTAGTGGGCGCACTTCCGAAAAAGGCCATTGCGGAACTGATGGTGCACCCTGCGTTTGCGGATGAGGTTCTGCTGCAAAGCTCCAGCTATAATCTGCAAAGGGTGCAGGAACACAGCGTACTGACTGACCCCTATGCCGCGCAGTTTCTGCGCGCGCAAGGCATAGAACTTGTAAGCTTTAAAGAATGTAAAGGGTGAGATCATGGCGGATATCATACTGAACGACATTGTAAAGATTTATGAGGCCCCGCCTCAAAAGCGAAGGGGCCTGCGCAAGGCCAAGGTGCAGGTGCAGCCCAAGCGCGCGGTGGATGGGCTTACGCTGACCATTCCGCATGGAAGTTTTACTGTTCTAGTGGGACCATCCGGCTGCGGCAAAACGACTCTGCTGCGCATGATTGCCGGGTTGGAAGAAATCACAGAAGGTGAGATACGCATGGGGGATATCAACATCACCAACTTGGAGCCGGGTGACCGCGGCCTTGCGATGGTATTCCAGAACTATGCGCTCTACCCGCATATGACCGTGCGCGAGAATATCGAGTTTGGCCTTGTGAACGCCCGACTGCCCCGGTTCGAGATACGGGAGCGCGTGCAGAAGGCATTGGACATTGTGGGCATGGGAGAATATGCAGATCGGCGTCCCGGGCGTATCTCGGGCGGGCAGCGCCAGCGGGTAGCCCTAGCGCGTGCAATCTCAAAGATGCCGGAATGTTTTTTGATGGACGAGCCGCTCTCCAACCTGGACGCAAAATTGCGCAGCGATATGCGCACTGAACTCATTCAACTGCACGATACCCTCAAATCTACTTTCATCTATGTGACGCACGATCAAATCGAGGCCATGACGATGGGAACCAATATCGTAGTAATGAATGAGGGGCGTATCATGCAGCAGGGCACTCCCACTGAAATACATAACGACCCCAACTGTGTGTTTGTTGCACGTTTTATCGGCGATCCGGGCATGAATATCATCCCCTGCCCCAGCGGCCTGCAGGTGGGGTTCCGCCCGCGAGATGTACAGTTCGACTGCACAGAAAAGGGGACGGACGGAATAGTCGTACGCAAGGCGATCAAAAGTTTTGAAAATCATGGTTCGGAGTTTTTGTACCTGTTGGATTCTGGGGAGCAAAAAGTATTCGTGAAGGAACTGTCCAAGACTAGGCGGCAGTTGAACGAGCCGCTGGTGTTCCGCTTGGAAAAGCAGAATCTGTATGTGTTCGACGTGCAGGGCAAGCGTGTATACGAGGAGGAGGTGATCCAAAAGGCCTATGAAGAATTTGCAGCAGGTTGGCAAACGGTATAATGAGTTGTGCGACGCAATGGAGCAGCAGCAGGCGGAAGTCCGCGCGGTCCGCGGGAATAGGGCAGCGTCAGCGGAGGCTCGTCAGCGGCTGGCTGGTCTCAAGGCGGAACTGAGAGACTATCGAGCGGGCTTGGACCCCCAGGAGCGGGAAGCTTATCGCGACTACCGTGCCATTCGTTTGGAAGTGAAAAAATGTGCGGCGCAAAAGAGGTTTGACCGCGTGGAGCGCAGGATATTCACCAAGCTGAATCCGGCGTATATTTATATGATACCGGCTGCCTTTGGTGCTATCTTTTTTACGCTTCTACCATTCCTGTTCATGATGATTGGAGCGTTTTTCAAGGTGGACTTGGTGGATATCAAAAACTCGCGCTTTGTGGGACTATGGAACTTTAAAATGATATTCACTCGAGACAATGAGTTTGTTCGCGCGATTATAAATACCGTGTTTTTTGCGTTCGTTACCGTGATACTGCTCATGGCCGTGACAGTGCTCATGGCATCTTGGCTATCCAAAAATACGCGGGTGCACAATTTTGCCCAGACCCTTGTGTTTACTCCACACATTTCATCGATGGTGGCGGTGGCTATCCTGTGGGTGCTTATGCTGGACCCGCACGGTATCATCAATCAAGCATTGGCGCTGTTTGGCATAACAGGACCCAACTGGCTCATGGATGCGAGGACCTCGCTGATTTCGGTGGCTATCGTCACGGTGTGGAAATCGATTGGCTATTATTCGCTCATCATCATCGCGGGGTTGCAGGCGCTGCCGGCGGAAGTATATGAAGCGGCCAAGCTGGATAAGGCAAGCCGCTGGACCGTGCTGCGTAAGATTACCATACCTATGCTTACGCCCACCCTTTCCTTTGTGTTCATCATGAAGTTCATCAATTCGTTCAAGGCTTTTGCGGCGATCGATGTGATGACCCAAGGCGGGCCGCAGGGGTCTAGCATGGTGTTGGGGTATTGGATCTATAACGCAGGCCGGGTGAAATTCAATTATGGCTTTGCGATGGCGGGGGCAATTGTGCTGACGGTGATGGTCGCCGTGTTCACCTACGCCGCAAACAAAGTCTTCAAGGGAAGTGAGGACTGAGCGTATGAAAGAACCCACGACCGCATGGACCAAAGCTTATCTGCCCAAGGAGATACGGGACAAGGAAAAGTTTTTACTGTGGGTAAAGGTAAAAAAGAGGCTTTTATATTGTGGCAAGATATTAAATTATCTGCTTCTTATTGGTGTCGGGCTGTTGTTCGTATACCCCTTTGCCTGGATGTTTTCAATGTCTTTGCGGCCTCTGATAGAGGCGCTGTCCTTTGACCCGAACCTGTGGGTGTCCGATCCGCAGTGGAGCAATTACATCTACGCGTGGAACCAAGCCCAACTGTCCCATTATGTTGGGAACTCCGTAAAGTATTCAATTTTGGTGATTGGTCTGCAGTACTTTACGATCATACCAGCAGCCTATGGCTTTGCCATGATGGAATTCCGAGGCAAAAAGTTTTTGTGGTCCACAAAATTCTTGGGCATGATGTTACCCGCCGAAGCCACGCTCATTCCCGTGTACTTCTTTTACAGCAAGATGGGTTTAGTGGATAATTGGTTCGGCCTTATCCTTCCTTCTCTGTTTTCTATGTTTGGCATTTATATGTTCATGGGAGCGTTCAAGCAAGTGCCCCGCGAAGTGATCGAAGCCGCCCGGATGGACCATGCTAAAAACCGCACAATCATGCTTAAGGTGATGCTGCCTATGATTGCGCCGGTGCTGGTCACCCACTTAATCACCTCCTTCATCAGCAACTGGAACGAATATTACTGGGTGCTGGTTATGACGAACACCCAGGCCATCCGTACACTGCCCGTGGCCTTACGCGGCCTGCTGCAGGTAGAAGAAGGAGTGCCGGAATGGAACGTGGCCATGGCCGGAACGATGATTCAATTGGCACCTATCCTATTGATGTATATCTTTGCCAGCGGCAAGATCAAGACAGCAATGGTAGGAAATAAAAAGGGGAAGCTTTGAGATTCACAAATACTTATAAGGAGTGAATGACAATGAATATGTTCAAAAAATTGGTCTCCCTCACACTTTGTGTCTTCGTAGCGCTCGGCGCTGTTGCCTGTGGCAGCGCGCCTGCCTCTGGGCCGGAACCCTCGCCGTCTGCGTCTGGCAGTACCTCGGAGTCGCAGGCAACCTCCGAGGTCGAAGGGGAGAAAGACGAGAATGGCATGTATCCTGATCAAGCCTGGGAGCAGCTTACAGCACAGTATGAGGCGCCGGTCGCAATCACCCTGTGGGTACCGAACTCCGCCACCTCCACCATGGGCGCTGGTATCCAGATGCTGGCAGATGAATTCAATGCCCAGCAGGAGAAAGAGCACCCGGGCAAAAACATCACCGTCACGGTAGAATACCAAGACAAATCCAGCACACTCAATGAAAAGCTGCAGGCTGCTATTCTTTCCGGCAATAACCCGGTCATTTCTGCAGTGGGTGTGTCGTCCGTACCCCTGTATGCCTCCAAGGCCGTGGATCTGCGCACGGTATTTACATATGAGGCGCTGAAAGCCCAGAATCAAGGTATGCTGCAGTATTCTATGTATGGGGGCAAGTTCGTGGTGAACCCGTACTTTCCCAGTGCAAGTAATATCCTGGTGGTAAACCGTACTTTGATGGATGAAAAAGGGGTGGACGTGCCCACCGCGCAGTCGATTCTGGATGACCCAGAGGCTTCTGGTTGGACTTGGAAGGCGTTCCACGATGCGGCAAAGACGGCCACTGACGCGGCGGCCGGCGTGTATGGCTTTGCGACCAACTCACTGGATCCCATTGGCATGATGTACCAGCAGGGCGGATCTCTTTACAATGAGGATGTGACCGAGATCGCCTTTGAGGGGGATGACCGTTTTGCCAAAGGGTTGGAGTTTTGGCGCTCCCTGGTGACAGACGGATGCATGATTGACCCGAATTCCCGGGCAAACCATGGCACAATCATTGTTTCAGAGTTTTATGAGCAGAAGGTGGGGATGATTTATACTACTTCCTCCAACCTGGCAAGTTTTTCAAAAGAAGCGGCCGCGAATGGTTATGAGTTGGAGGCGCTGCCTTTCCCCAAGCAGACGCAGTTCTTCACCAATCAGGGTGGCTCCGGGTTTATCATTCTGGACAACAAACCTCAGGAAGAAATCGAGGCTGCAGCCGAATTCCTGCGCTGGATGAATTTGCCTGAAAACAATGCCAAAATGTGCGCGATGTCTGGCTATCTGCCCTTGACCGAAGAGGCCATGGAGCAGCCGGAACTGCAGGAAGTGTACGAGACGGCCCCCATGCTAAAGACAGCAGCTCAGTTTATGCAGTTCGGTATTCCCTCGCCACAGGGTAAGGCTAAGGCCGCCTGCGATAAGGCTGTGAACGATTACGCGAAGCTGATTTGGTCTGAGCCGGAGATGTCCATTGAGGAGATTGTCAGCCAGGTGACGGAAAAAGTAAAATTTGAGATTGAGGCTAACCAATAATGCGAATGTATGAAGGGAAGGTTACCTTCGCGGTAGTGGGGCTGGGTGGGCGCGCAAGCGCCTACCTGGCTGCCCTGCGCGAATTTTACCCCGATGGACATGCAGTGGTGGCTGTGGCGGACCCGGACCCGAAAAAACGCCTGCGCGCGGCGCAGGAATACGCTGTGCCAGAGAGTGGGCTGTTTGAAACCGATTTGGAACTGATGGAGCAGCCCCGCTTGGCGGATGTAGCTATCGTGGGAACGCAGGATGCGTTGCACTATCGCGAAACGGTGGCTCTTTTGGAAAAAGGCTATGACATCATTCTGGAAAAACCAATCTCCACCAAAATGGATGAGTTGCTGGACCTGCGCCGGCGCGCGGCTGCATACCCGAATCAGATGGTGGCAGTGTGTCATGTGCTGCGCCACACCGCCTTTTTCAGCCGAATCCGGCAGATTATCGAATCGGGCAAGCTGGGGCGGGTGGTAACCATCCAGCACAATGAAAATATCGGCTATTACCATTTTGCGCACAGCTACGTGCGAGGCCCTTGGAAATGTGCGGACACAAGCGGCCCGCTTGCCATTACAAAAAGCTGCCATGATATGGATATTTTGCTTTATCTGTTGGGAGCAGACAGTCATGCCCAGCGTGTTGCTTCGTTCGGCAGCCTTGGCGTGTTCCGGCCAGAACGGTTTGACTCTAAAACCATGGCACCCCGATGTATCGATTGTCCACAGCAGGCGGTTTGCCCCTATTCTGCGGTGCGTATCTATTCCTCAAAAAAAATTAAGTCGGTGGTGTTCGACATGTCTAGCGTGGAGCAGATTCGCCAGAGCCTAGGCGATACCCCATATGGGCGGTGCGTCTACCAAGCTGGGAACAATGTGGTTGATCATCAATCCACCATTCTGTCCTTTGCTGGGGGCGTTACGGCGACCTTTAATCTGTCCGCTTTTACAGCAAAAGTGAACCGTTCGCTGAAGGTGATGTGCGAATACGGCGAGATACGTGCTGCTGAAAAGCCGTACTGTATCGAAACCACCAGCTTTTTTGATGACAGCACAGAACAGGAACAGCTAGACATTGCCGAGGGCGGGCATGGCGGCGGAGACAAGGCGTTTATGCAGCATTTTATGCAGAGTTATCTGAGGCAGATCCCATTTTCCACAACGCTGGAAAACTCAATCGAATCCCATGTAATGTCGTTGCTGGCAGAGCGTTCCCGCCTGGCAGGCGGTGAACCCCAGGATGTGGAGGCTGTGATGGGGGGATTTAGGCAATGACCCGCACCTGTGCGCCACGGACGCAGCGCTTTGGAGCTTGGCTCATAGACTCGGCTCTGGTATTTTTGCTTTGGTACCTGTGTACCGGTAGCGATTTGGAGACCGTGAATGTGCTAATGCAAACGCTGGATCCGACCCAGCCTGGTGCCTTAGATCAGTTCGCTCAAGCGATTTTTAAGATGCTGACGGCTTTTGGGCTAAAAGCGGCCTTTTGCCAGACGGCCTATTACTGCCTGGTCCCGGCCCTGTTGGGACGTGGAAGAACAATAGGCAAACTGCTGCTGCGTCTGCGTGTGGCAGATGCGGCGGTACCAGGGGAGGTGTCGCCATCTCGTCTGGTCCTGCGGGAATTTGTGGGCCGAACCCTCTTAGAGAGTCTGCTGGTCCTGCCGGGGCTGGCGAGCGCAGTGCTGGCTTTGTTTTCTTCGGAAGGACGCACGCTGCACGACCGTTTGTCCCGTACAATTGTGGTGCAGAGTAAAGGCTGGGAGGAAGATGATTGAGATAAGGGAGCTTGCGCCCGGCCAACTGGCAGAGGCGGCGGATTTTGCGGCGCAGCAGTTCGGGTGTGATATTTCAGCGGCCCAGCCTAAGCTGTATGGTCCGCGTGCGGCAGGCAGCACCTATGGGGCTTTTATACAGGGCAAAATGGCGGGTATGCTGTCTGTGTATGGGATGACCTATCGCAGCCTGCGATGGCTCAGCGTGGGTTCGGTATGCTGCGCGCCCCTGTACCGGGGACGTGGGGTGATGCGCGCATTGTTCAGTTTTTTGGAGCGTGAGGTGTACCCCCAGTACGATGCCGTTAGCTTATTGGGACAACGCAGACTTTATGAGCGGTTTGGCTTTGCTAAGGTATACCCATTTTTGGAGTATGCCTTTTGTTTTCCTGCCCAGCAGACGGAATGCGGGGTGGAGCGTTTGGACCGCGGCTGTCGGGACAACGACCTGTTTACCTTATATCAACAGTATGGAAAGGGGCCGTCCCGCAGCCCGGCCCTCTTTTTTGAAACAGCGGCAACCAATGGGCATGCCGTCTACTGGCTGGAAGAACACGGGCGAGCCGCTTATGCGGCCTGCCGTGAGGATCATCACCGCATCACAGAGCTGTGCGGAACCATGCCGGTGGAGGACGCCTGCCGCCTAATGGCGGCTTGTTGGGGGGCGACCAAGGTGTTCTATCAGGCCCCCCTCAATGTGCTGGATCCAGTGCTGTGCAGCCAATGCGATAGCTATGCGCTGTCTACCCGTGGAAATATTCGGCTGCTGCGCCCCGAACGGGTATTGGTTGCTTTGGCCGTGCCGCGCGTGCCGGAGGGAGCGGCGGCTTTTTTGGCAGAGGGGCAAGGGTTCCATATACAGGTGCGAAAGTGCAAGGTGCATGTGCGCCGGGGTATTCCGGCGGGGCTGCCGGTTTATACGCACCACGAGCTGGTTCACGCCTTGTTTGGCTTAACAGCGGTGGAGAACCCCATGGCGGCGCTTTTACACGCAGAGCTGCCCTCTGCGATATTTTTATTGGATGGGATTTGAGAGAATGGCACACAAAAAACTGGTATATATCAACATTGATGGTTTTTCCTTCTCCTATCTGGAACGCCTAAAACGGAAGGGAAAAGCGGGTGGCTTCCAGCGCTTACAAAACGATGGCTTTTTATTCACCGGCCTGCGCAGCGGGTTGGTGTCCATCACGAATCCCATGCAAAGTGCTATCTTGTGCGGCGCCTGGAGCGAAAAGACCCATAATTTTTATCAGCATTATGACTTGAACGAGGGGCGTGTGATAAAACATAAGCGTACTTTTTGTGCGGAAAATGCGGCGCAGGCGCTGCTGCGCACCGGCCATACCGTGGCCTCGATACACCAGTTCATGCTGGAAAACAACCCCTGCCGAGAGGGCGATGCACAATGTGCGTATTTTCGGTGCGGCAAAGACCCCAGCGACAGCCGCGACCGCTTTGCATTGCTCAAGCGCATGGCCTTGGGACAGGCGGTGTATACCGGTGAGCGGAAGATAGTCTATTCTGAATTGCCCGATTTTACCGCTTTTTATATTGACGACATCGATTCGCTGGGCCACAACAACGCTTACGGTCCATACCCGAAGCGGGCTACCTTTGAAGAAAGACAGCGGGATATTGAGGAAAGGTTGGAAGTAATCCAGCAGGAACTGGAAGATTTTGTGGATATCTGCAAGCAGAGAGGGCTGTTCCAGAATATGGCCATCTTGATTACTACTGATCACGGGATGACCCCTTTTTACGGAAAAAGCAGCTTGCCAGATTTACTGGTACGCTTGAACGGAGCCGGAATCAAGGCAACTCTTCCAGAAATGCGCACCACCGATACCCAAGTGATTGTGCTGCCATATACGATTGAGGCGTCGCTGTACTGCATCCATCCGCTTACACAGGAGCAACGGCAAACACTGCTGAAGGTCTGCCGCTCGGCTCCTTATATGCAGCAAGTACTGGAAAAGGAAGAGATGCGGCATAGATATGGGATGGATTCACGGGGACCGGATTTTCTGCTATGTCCCCACGCGGGCAGCCATTTTTATCATAAAGACGTGTCGGAAGATACATTTGGTGCAAGTCATGATTCGTTGGATGAGACCTCGCAGCACATTTTCGGTATGCTGATAGGGGGAAAGGTGAGGCATCTGGTGGACTACCCGGAAGCTGTGAGTGCGATCGATCTGCTGCCGACTTTATTGCATACTCAGTTTGGGTGCACGATGCGGGACAGTACCGGAAAGATATGGCATGGTTGGTTTGAAGACAATCAATCGATGGAAAGGATAGGTGCTTTCGAATGAAAAAAATTCGTAGACTGCTCGCAGTGATATTGATTTGCGTGTTTTGCGTTGGGGTGTGTCCGTTGGCATCTGCCGCAGAGCCATTGCCGGGTTCTACCGACCTGTATCTTCTGTCCGAAAACAATAGTGATGGGCAGGCCAAGCTGTTGGGGAAGACTGTGACTGTGGAGGGTATCGTGACGGTGGCCAGCGGTGTGTGGCACGATCAAGTGAACTATTTCAGTATCGTTACACCGCGGGACAGTTACCGCTTCGGTGGAGGAACTTTGGTTTATTCGCCGGGCAATGCGACACAGTATAAGGTGGGTGACCGGGTGGTGGTGACTGGCACCGTTGTGAATGGCGCCTATGCTTCAGATAAGGGGACCACAGCGATCCGCACTGCTTCGTCATCGGATATACAGGTGCGCGGCAGTGGCGTTGCGCTGCCAGACGCTTATCCCATCTATACCGACCCGCTGTATGAGGAAGTGGAACTGGACCCGGGACTCCGCTTTGAGGGAATGCCGGTGCGTGTGTTGGGAAAGGTGAGCGACGTTGCCGCTGAGGGAACTGTGCGAGGGTTTTATGTGGATGGTAGCAGGGACGGCGATTATGAGGATGGCGCTGGCAGGATGCAGGTGAAATGGTATAGCTATTCCGGCATTGAAAGCCAGGTGTCACAGGGCGATTGGGTCGTAGTGGAAGGGATTCTGATGCAGAGCGATGCCAGCAGCCCTTATACATCAGGGTACTATATCCGACCTTCCAGCAGTGCAGGGATACAGCTTATCACACAGGATACAGTTTTGCGATTGAGCGAAGCGGTGCGCCAAAAGAAGGATGGCACCGCTGCGCTGGCTGGCTTGAGCGTTACGGTGCATGGTGTTGCTGCAGGCCCAACCGGGCAGTGGCATGAGAGCAATACCGCCTTTGCGATGGTCAGTCCGCGCCAAACGCCTGGCCTCGACCCGGTGTACCCCAGCGGCGGACTCTATGTGTATGGAGAAGGAATAGCGCAGCCCGTGGCTCGGGGCGATGCGTTGACAGTGACAGGCGTGTTGGGAAACGCGGGTTACGATGGCAACGTGTCGCTCACACCGTCAACACTTACAGTCACTGCGTCCGAACAACCGGTTTTGAGCGAAAAATTTATCTACACAGACTGGAGTCGCGAGCAATTACAGGGGCTGGAATCGACGCCCGTCAAAATCAAGGGAAGAGTGACGGCAATCAAGGATACGGGTATCACCCGTACACTGACTGTGGATGGTTCGGAGGACGGCAATACAACAGATGGCACGGGAACGATGGTGGTGAAGGTGTACTCTTACAGTGGGCTGTCGCTGGAAGGCATCACAGTAGGTGAAGAGGTGGTGGTGAGTGGAAGTCTTCAAAAAGAAGCGGGGGCCGCGCCGGTTGGGGATTATTTTGTGCGGCCGGTGGAACAGGTAGGAATCCAGCGCTGCAGCGAGCATCCGGCCCGTACCCTGTATGTCCACTTGGACGGGTTCCGAAACGATTATGTGCAGCGGGAGGATTGGGATACTCCTGTTTTTGATGCGTTAATTAGTGGAGGTACCCGATGCACCAATGCTTGGGGCGAATATGTGAGCATGACAACGGCAAACATGACCACCTTGTGTACCGGCGCGCATACGGGTACCCATCAAGTGCCGGCGCTTGCCTTTTATGATAAAGTGAATGATCGTCGTGTGCGCTTTTTGCAGAATTATGATGTGGCAACAGTAGGTGAAATGTTTGGAAGTCAAGGTTTGCTGGTGGGCGCGATAAAACAGCGTAAATTGCAGAACCGGGGCGCCGACCTGTTCGCCGAGGGCGGGGAGATTGCTGAAACGGCGTCCCAAGCGGTACAGATGATCCTGCATGAGGATCCTGACCTAATGGTGGTTCTATTCAATGAAACGGACAGTACAGCTCACAAGTATGGCACTTCCGGCCCACAGATCCAGGCAGTAGTGGAGCAGATTGATGATGCGCTCGGCCAAATATTGGATGCGTATCGGCAGCGAGGCCATGCGGAGGCGCTAAACGTGGTGCTGGTGGGGGATCATGGGATGACAGAGGTGCATACGAATCTTACCTCCACATTGTCGGATGTTCTGGATGCTGTTGGTATTCCTTATGAGAATGCGGCGGTCAATATCGGGCCATTCCGGGAGGACACCAAGCTGGTATACAACTTGGCCAGCGGTTCGGCAGAGATTTATTTCCGAAAGCCGCTCACCCAGGCAGAATATGATGCATTGATTGCAGGACTGGAAGGGATCACAGGTGTGGCACGGGTGTATACACGGTCAGAGTTGGATGCAATGGATACTCCGCAGAATCTTGGTGACTTGGTAGTAGACTGTGCTGAGGGTTATGCCTTTTCCACTTCGGTGGCAGAGCATGGCGCAAAGGCGCAACAACAGATATTTATGGTGTTCAATGGTCCCACGATCAAGCAAGGGGAGTTGTATGAAACAGAATGTCGGTCAGTGGACTGCGTAGCCAATATCTTGGCAGTCCATGGCGTACCCGCTGAGGATACGGTGGACGGTGCGGTGTTGAATGGTATTTACAAATAGATGCCAAGGGTTACAAGTAAATTGGAAATTGAACAAATTGAAGAGCGGCGCTATGCGCCGCTCTTCGACTGTCACAGGGAAGGGGATAGAAGTGTGGACAATATGATGGTGCAGATTGGGTATGTTCTGCGTATCTTTTTTGCTGGAATTTGCGGTTTGATGATTGGAATAGAACGCCGCAACCGGTTGAAAGAGGCGGGGATTCGAACGCATCTGATCGTGGCACTGGGCTCGGCTTTGATGATGATAGTGTCCAAGTACGGCTTTTTTGATCTGCAAGGACACTCTTTTCTTAGAGCAGACGCCAGCCGCATCGCATCACAGATTGTGAGTGGGATCGGTTTTTTGGGCGCGGGTATGATCATTTGGCATCACCGTACGGTCAGTGGGCTGACCACGGCGGCCGGAATTTGGGCCACCGCTGGAATCGGGATGGCCATAGGCGCAGGACTGTATGGGGTGGGGGGTGCATGTGCATTACTTATTTTGGGAGTACAGATGCTGTCGCATTGGGAACATCGCTGGGCACCAGAAATAGACAGGATACGAGTATGCATGCCGGAAAATGGTGCCGAGATAGGGCAGATGTTCGAGATATTTTCCGAACAAAAAATTAAAGTAATCGGGTTGGAGCTGTCGCGTAAAAAGAGGGGGGAGTTGGTAGCAGAGTTCCATCTGCGTTTCCCAGGCGGGCTTGAAAGAAAACTCCTTACAGAACAGCTTGAGGGCTTAAAAAGTGTTGTTTCTATAAAATTGTGACCAGTAGGCTGTTTGAAAGAAAAGTTTTCCGTAAGGGCACGATTGAAATTTA